>Ga0116229_10005507_pt1 | contig 20622 bp, 12 predicted proteins | sample S1TSphgellanicum_3_FD_87313 | JGI IMG/M metagenome (GOLD analysis project Ga0116229, IMG submission 87313) | Host-associated microbial communities from peat moss isolated from Minnesota, USA - S1T2_Fc - Sphagnum magellanicum MG | ecosystem: Host-associated > Plants > Peat moss > Unclassified...
CTTACCTACCTACCACTATAATCTTTTTTTTGAAATTAAATTTAAAATTATATTATATTAATTTGACTATTCAAATGATCCATTACCCCATAAATCAAATGACCAATAAAAATTTACCATATAATCATAATGGACATGTTAAAATCAACTTGTCCAAAATGATGAGGGTTTTTTTTTGTGGTTACATAAATAGGTTTTTTTTGACAAAATGTTCTAGTTAAATAAAAAAAATTATACTAATGCTCATAATGCATGTGTGGGAAAACATGACAATAAAGGGATAAAGTTACAATAATGAAACATTATATAATTAAGGTTGAAATTAGTCTTCTAGCATTTCTATTGAGTGGATTTAGTCATAAACTTTAGTCTGCAAGTTTTTGGGGTTTATTGTAGAAGGTTTTAAGAGGAAAAAAATGTATTCATACTAATTCTTGGGTTGTTAATTGTTGGATTCTATTGTGGTTTGTTAGGTTGTAAAGTCACATAGGTTATTTGCATTTGTGTGTTTCATAAGAAAACTTGGGAGTGAAGTTGCAAGTTGAAATGCATTCATGTAAAAGAAATAATTCATGAAAGAATATGTGTGTGTAACAAATGACTTCTACTAATTAAAAGACTATTTGATCCAAGAGGGCCTACCATATTTTCAAGGTCATGTCATGGGTTTTAGGAAGCATGTGATGATTGATGACCAATGTTCGACCTTGCTTCGACCATGGAAATGTTACTATTTCCAACTTGACATATGGAAATGTTTTGTTTAAGAGCATTATGGTTTTCAAATTTCTATTACTTCACATTGAAACATTCAGATGTTAATCAATGGTTTCATTTTAACCTTCAAATGTTGGCTAAAGGGTACTACACATATTTTGAAATGTATGTAATACAAAAAATAGTTTGTAGATTATAGACCAATTATAACAACTTCTAACATTGAAATTGTTCCTTGTTTTTAGCATTGGTTTTTTTGGCACATGTACAATAGTTTGTAATTGTTGGATCACAAAAAAATGTTCAAGAATAATTCTTTTAACAATACATTCATGTGAAGTGATTTGTTAATATCCACCCAATTCCAAATGAGAAGAAAATGTAAAATTGATCAAGTTTGTCCAAATTAAAACCTAACCTACGATTAACTAAAACCTATCCCAATGTAACCTAGGACTAATCATACCTTATTTTCAATCTAATTGTTAATTTAGAACAAAAACAAGTTTCTTAAAAATAAAGTTTATAACCATTTAAAGCAATTCAAAACCTAAATCCATAGCAAATGACATTTTTGACCTTTTGAAATATACCAATTGGAATTGTAATAATTTGACTACAAAAATTGAAATTAGATTTGACCAAGTTATTTTAAATTTCATATATTCCAACCAAACCCATATTTGTTTGATGTGGTGGATGCATAATTGGAATAAAAGGTTAATTATCTTCAAAAATCAAGAATTGCTTAATATTGGGGTAGTTGTAAGGTAGAGTGTTCATTTTTGGGTGTCACAAAAATAATTTTTTTGCACCCCTATGGATTAAAATTTGTCCCAAGCCAAATTCTTATTAATTTCTATTAAAAAGGATTCAATTATGTGATTGTTATATAGTTTAGTTTGACACAATTTTGAAATTTTTTGAAACCAAATTTACTACATTGAATTGGGGACTTTGCCCCTCACACAAGTTATGGTGTTACAATACACAAAGAAGGTATAAATGGACTCACCATGTGTTAAGTTTGTAAGCAAATAAGCTCAATTTTCCTCCAAAACTCAAAAATGTGAACAAACTTTTTAAATAAGTGTTTTGAAGTCATTTGAATGTGACATGAAACTTTTATGGACTTTTAAATAGGCCAAAATTGAAGGAAAATGGCAAAGTACCCCACTACTATATTTTTGTGAATTACTACAACATTGTTCACAAATATTACAGCCTAAGAGGTCCTAAAGGGTCCCCATATGTTAGTTTATGGAAAATATCACTTTTGTGAAATTTTTATGGACATGAGATGATGACATCATAGACTAGTTTGTAGGGTTTAGGTGTCCCGCGTGGAGGCTATTACCTTGAATACGTTTTTTTAGTCTAGGTTTTGCCAAACCCTCTTGAAGTGCCTTCAAGCTTTTTAAACTAATGTGTTTTGACTTTTGATAGCCTAATGTGATGTCGTGCTCCACAATGCTTGAATCCAAGAACAAAGATGGTGATGTGCAGTGTTGTGGTCCAACATAATGTAGAAGCCTAACAAAACCAGTGTTGAAGGTTTGTGGGTTAATAGATTAATATGTTGTTTTGATGTTTACATGTAGAGGTTTTGCATAATTAACATTAGACCTTTCACTATGTTAATATGTTGTGTTGGTAGATTGATGCAAAAGTTTGATGTCAAAGTTTTTGGGTTTGATGTTATCGAACTCAATTCGTTTGGGTGGCTTGATGTGAAGGTCATGTGTATAACATTGGAGCTTATGTATATGGATTTCATAACAAACACCAAAACTTTGGGTTGATGACCTATTTTAGTGTGCATGTGAAGTGATGACAACTAGCGTTTCAAAGTTTTAGGGCAAGACGAATTAGTTTTCTATTTATGCCCAGCTTGATGTGTAATTATTTTTTTCAATTGGCATCAAAGCTTCATGTAAAGGTTGGTTATTTCTCTAGTAACTATGTTGTACGTGAATTGTTGAAGAGTTATTTAGAAGTCTATTAGGATTTGTTTGATAGTTTATAAATATGTTCAACATCAAGTTATTTGACATATGTACAAGCTTCTAATGGCACTCAAGGGAGAGCTATGGCAAGTATTTGTGGGGTCAAAGGAGTGGCGGGTGCATGAATATTACAAGCATTTTTGGTGCAACAAGTAGATGTGCCAATTGAAGCTAATGGCATCTTGAGAAAATTCATTTGCAATTAATAATGATTATGCTCTTGATCAATAATCAATTCCTCATTCCAATCAAAGTGAAAAATGGCATAGTCAAATAGAAAAGGATTTCCCAAGGACATTTTCTAAGCATCTGGTACTTGATGAAGATGGTTTGAATTTGTTGTGATGCCTTCTCACTACATATGTTCATCACATGTACAACCTAGCTGTTGGATATTGTTAGGTACTATTATCAATGCATCCTATGACGATCTTGTCATTTGCCTCTTGTCTTTGAAATTATGAGTGTGAATATTTGAAGTGAATTTAGTTGAAAGTTGTGAAGAGCTTAACACATGTCTCTTTACTTCCAATTTGTAGTTTTCTAATGTGATGTCAAATGCACTCTATTAGACATGAACTTTTTTTGTTTTTTATATCAATGGACATAATTTTTTATCACATTACGTTAATAATAGCCATGATATGTACTAACTTTCCATCAACAGATCATGTCCTTGTTTTCTTACATGAATAACCCTAGATAGTTTTAAATGTACTTTCTGAATTTTATTACATTTTTGTTGCCCAAGATGTCCACCTATCCAGTAAACTAACTCTGGAAATAGGGAAAAATAGCATGATCACCAACTCTTGATACACATGGATCCAAATGTATGTTATGTTAATAGATCTATTTACTTTCATTTTATAGTTTGTTTAGGTGGCTTTATGTTCTTAGAAGGCATGACAAGCATTAAAAGTGTATTGAAAGGTTTAATGTTTAAAATGAAGTATTTGATAAATAAAATGCACTGTAACACATTATCACAACAAGTGTGGGGCTTGATCATAGGGGTGTTTACTTCCATCCTAGAGGTCAAGGGATCAAACCTCACAAATGGTGTGTTTGTGCTCAACAATGGTAAGTTGACCGAATATTTTTCTATGTAATTCCCTATAATAGGTGCCTACTTAAATTGATTATATAACCTATGTACTTAGGCTAAGTTTTGACCTATCATAGGTAGTGACACATGTCAATAATTCATAGGTTGAAAATCATGAAATTATCAATAATATTAAATATTACATTAAATATTAAATAATTTAAATTTAATTGATTTTCATGTTGCCTAATTAATTAACTAGCAAATGAAATGGCTTGGTAAATTTGTATTTCATTACGTATTAATGGACCAATTCACTATCCATAGCAACTAGTCCCCATTCACTAGGTGGTTGACTATTTTCACCATGGTAAATATGTCCAAATTCACTCAAAATCTATTGAAACCCAAAGTGAATTATGACACATTTTGGTGTAATGATGATTAATGAAAGATAGAACTGACTATGCAAATCTTGTGAGTAAAGCCTTTATAATTTTCCCTGGTCCAAAAAGTAGAAAACAAGTGATGGCAAGGTTTCTAACCAATCTAAATATTAATGTTAACACACCTGACAATGTCCTATTTACAAGATTAGCCATTGCACAAAAGGAAGTTTTAGCAATAATGAATATGTCTTTGGAATAAATTAAATAAACTAACTTTAGTGCCAAGCTGGCTTTAAAACATGATATTCGTTTAGCTATTATTAATGCACAACCATCTTTTACTATGAGGAACATTGTAAAGGTCCTTGGTGTCCATCGTTAGAATATAAAGATTGTAATGCAAAGGTGCAAGATCACTAATGATACAAATGATGTTTTATGGTTTCTATTTATTAGAAAAAGAAGGGTTGATGGCTACATAATGGTTGCAAAAACTATTGCCCTTGCTTGGTGGGCATTTGAGACATGGGTGAATCCCAATAAAGCAAATGTGACAAGACAACACTCGAGGTTGGAATGTGGGATGAAAAAGCTACACATTATTTATTGGTGACCTAGGTAAATCCTGAACCACTACTTTCAATATCTTAACATTGACATGTAGTAGAATGAAGTTTGAAGATAATGTGGTGACAATTTGAATTCCTTTGCATGGATTTATGTACATAATGTGAACAAGAAAATCCCTAAACTTTGTCTACAATACTTAGGGTTTAGGGTCTGTTGATTTTGATTGAATAATATAGAGAAAAACTAGGACTTTGAGTTAGTTCAATGTAGTTTGATGGAACATACATTGGCATTTCAAATCTAGCTAAATGTTTAGAGAACTTTTGTGTAGCATTAATGGAGTTTGAATGTACTTTTATGTCATTTTGACTTCCCACATGGTTGGATTGTTGAGTTTGATGTAGCTTGATGGAACATGTCGGCCACATTTATGGGTTAGTTAAATGTTTGGAAAACTTTTGTGTAACATTAGTGAAATTTGAATACTATTATGGCATTTTGACTTTCTATGTATGGATTGTTCATGAATTTGATGTAGTTCGAGGGAACATGCATCCACATTTATGGGACTAGGTGAATGTTTTATGGACTTTTATGCATCATCGATTAATGGAGTTTCAATGTATCGCTTTGGCATTCATGGATTATAATGCAAAAATTTGGAACTTTGAATACTTTTACAAAGTTTAATGGGACTATTTTGTAAATTTGTCCTTCGGTATGTGGCAAGTCCATAAGTCCAAAAATGTATACATTGTAATTTATTCTTTAAAACTAACAGCTTGCATTATTGTATAGAAAATGTCTCAAGTGGCAACCCATCAAGGAAATGTAACATAGTACCATGTTTAGTCTTTTGTCATCAATGAATCAACATAACCTCTTACTCATTGTGTGTTGTTGGTTTGTTATTGTAAGCAGATTTTTATCTCAGATTTAGGACAGCACACCCAAAGCACATTATGGGAGAATGAACATTTGAAGGGTTTAAACCATTCTTTGTGAAGTTAATGAAGGAGCAAAATACATGTTGCTACATATACCATGTTGAGTTAGACGAATTGCAGAAAGGTCTAAAAAATATGAATGTAAAATCCTCACTTCATTTTAATGATGAGTGCGAATGTAGGTGTTCATCTATTTGTCTTCACACTAGCCAATCCACATGTGGTGCCTCATCCAAAGTTTATAAAGGCATTACATATATGTGGCACATGATTGTGTGTGAGAAACCAAAAGATGAAGAATGGCATGAGAAGAAATGTTTATATGGTTACTGTAGTTTTTGTGGTGTAGACAAGTTCCCTTTCTGTCCAATAGAAATTAATGGTTCTACTGAAGCCTTAATAGAATGGAGAAGGTTTGCCATGGAAACAACAGAATCAAGAGTTGGCAAAACTTTGAAAAAGTTCACATGGGTAATATATAAAATAACTACTAATGATGGGTCTGTTCAATACCTAAGGCCAAAGCTACAAAACTTTGTAAGGCACAATTTTGTATCTAGATGGCAAGACATGCAGTTCAAAAGTAGCATCAAGTCTTTTCCTAGTCAGATTATGGTATTTGTGGTAGATTTTGTTGAAAGCTATACTTTTGAGACCCAGAACGAGGGGCAATCTATGCATTGGCATAATTATCAAATCAATATATTGGTGCATATAACTTACCGCCATAACCCACATCCTAATCCTTATGATGAAGAGTCATTGATTCTCACTAAGTATCAATTTTACATTTTCGATGATCAAAAACATGATTCAGAATTTGTACAACATTGCTTCAAGCTCCATTAGGAACACATGATGGCCAATGGTTATGCACCCAATTGGCATTGGGTTTGGAATAACATTTGCACCTCTTAGTTCAAGAGTTCAAAGCCTTGGTTTTTTGACAACAAGTATCCCAATTTGACTTGGGGGTGCAAGATGCTATGGAACTTTTTTGGAAGTGGACATGGAAAGGCTTGCATGATGGTGTTGGGGTAGTGATCAAAAGATTTTTGAGGAGGGAACAACTTGATGCTCATGGGGCAAAACTCCAAACCATAGAAGAGATGGCGGATTTTTTGTGTAAGAATTTGTTAGACATACTTGAAGCATCATATGTTGGTGTGAAGAGACCTTTATGATGAATATTCTGGTTTGTGAAGGCAAAAGATGTTTTACGAAACTCCAACACCTTTAGCTGTGATGTAATAAAATGAACTATGAAAATACATTCCATTTGTGTTACTAACAAGCACAATTTGGCCACTTTGATGGTGAAGGACTTGGCTTATTTTTGTTCATACTATCTAAAAGGTAGTGGCCACAATGTGTGAATGTACATTGGACTAGCAATTGGGTGCTTAAGTAGTTCCAACCTACAGATACTAGAGTAATAAAAAATGTGATGTTTGTTGGTTGGGATGGACAGTGGGACTATGATGTAAATGGAGATGCTTTAGCTACCACCTTGGACTTTGGCGACAACTTTGTTGTGAATGTAAAGGATGGAAACTCAAAAGATGTAGACTTCTGGTTAATTTGTTGCACAAAGCCTCTTCACCAGGTTAGAAGAGCTTTCATGGATAAATGGGGGACTTCATTTGTTGCTAGAGATTCAGTTGTGGCTAATTTATATTACCAAAGGTGGGGCCATAATGAATCCTTTTACATGTTATTGAAAAATTCGCATGTGGTTTATATGCATGTTCATCTTGTATGGGCTATGCAATTTTTAATGCTAGCTAAAGATCATAGGGTTGGTGGGAATGATCGGGCGTATGAATTTACCATGGATACTTTGTTAAGAATTAAGTTAGTAATTACCTTTTTGGAAGATGATTAATGTGTGGTGGGACATTTTCTTTTTGTAATTATTGTCCTTATAAGAGGTGGGAGGTTTAGACACAATTTTTGTAAAATCATTTACATCCAAAAAATATACACAACTTGAGTTATTTTTTCCAAGATTGACCTTTCCAGTAGCTAACTATATTTTCTAGAGATGTAAACCTTGTATAGTGGCCAAGTATTTGGCATGTATATTGTTTTAGATGGGTTGTAAAGTCCATTCAATCCAGAAATGACACAATTGCATTATGGATGCATGTTATGTGTACGTCACAAGTAAGAATATATGTAAGAATATCTCAAAGTTGTGGTCCCAAAGGTAGGGTCCAAGAAGTTGAAGTGGGTGGTCCCACTCATTTATAATTATTTGAGATCTTATGTTTTTTCATGTGGTAGTTAACAAGAGGTTGGATTTCTGATGCATAACCACAAAAATGAAAGTTGCCACCAACAATAAAATTCCTTTGGTACAACTAATCTATTTTCCAAACATTCAGGTTCCATCAAAAGGTTTGGTTTTTGATGCATAGATAGAGTTCAATATAAGTTGCCACCAAAAATAAAGGCCTGAACTATTACTTGAATAGATCATGTTTTACAAACATAGTTATATAACCAAGTTCCATTAAATCCAATAGCAAAACAATTGTACATGAAAGGATGAAGTTGCACAAGGAGTATGTTTTGATCTTAATGGTCAAATGTTGCATGAATTCATAGTTGTTTATAACTTGCATGTGTCGGTTATGAATATGTAAGACAAGCAAAAAGAAACTATGGCATGATCAAATAACACTAATGGTAAGTCACCTAGAAGTAGTGAGCGGAAACATTAAGATAAATGTAGGTAGTAAGTCTATGAGAAGGCAATTTTTAGAAGGACAAGCAGTTGAATTTTTTTATCACATGTAGTGTAATTATTGTTTCCATTTCATTGTTTTTGCATCCCATGTTCAAATGTAGCTTTTGTTTGAATAATTGTTTCATTTAAATTAATGTATAAAAAAATCGTCTTGATGCAAATGTTTGTTCACCTATAGACTTGCCCATTTCATCTTCAATTTTTTCAACAAATTGTAAAAATTTATTATGGAATCCATCCCTTTTTAAAAGGTGCATCTCCTTTGAAATGATGCATATGGGTTGTAGGAACATTTCTTGCAAGTTATGTATGTGTTTAATGATCACATTACTAAAAAACCAAGTTTTTTCCATTCTAAAAAATATCCACAATTTCCAAAAGTATCCACAAGTCTTGGAAAATTGAGGTAGGTAAAACCAAGCTAATAGAAGCCAATTTTGGCATAACCAATCCTTGGTTTTGATGTTCATAAGTCTCATAAACTAAGTTAATGTTGAAATTATATGTTGTATTTATGTGAAGCCCTTTATTAATATGTTACTTTAACATCTAGTAAGGTTTGAAAGTAATCCAATAAATACAGAATACCTTTTAGTACATTTTAAAGCCCATAACCAATGTTTTGTAACACAATTAAATAGTGTAAAAACATTGTTTAAGCACCATTGTTTAACACTACTCCATAAATTTTCATCCAATCCTATGCTGCCACATCATATTTTCAAGACTAGTCATAGTGTCTCAAGAGGTTGTTGTTGGCTCCTATTAGCCCATTTTTACCTAGACTTTTTTTTTTTGTGGAAATTTTTGATACTTTGGCTATTATTTTATCATTTCATGCATGTAGATAAGGAGCACATAGATAAGGAGATTTTGATTATTAAAAAATATATTTTTTACATATGGGGTTTGAAGTCAAAGATTAAATTTTATCTTTCAATCCATTATTTTTTATTAGTTGAATGTGGGCAATTTATGTTGTTTGTGCACTGCATTGAGTGGCATTTCATCAAATGGGAGTGGGCCAAGAGAACTTCTGAAAATGTGGAAATTTGTGAAACTTATGAATTTTTCATGGATCATACTTGTTGAATGTGTGTATATTTGTGAACTTTTAGTGGAAGTAGTGAACTTCAAGTGTTAATTCTTTTGATGTTGTGACAGATGACATCTCATGACTAATTTAGCCACCCATATTGTCCTCCATTTCCTAAAAAAAACTCATTAAAAATGTGAAACTTGTTCAAAAAACATTTAGAAGAATGTTTAATGACCTCTTGGTCCAAATCATTGTTTTCCAAAACCTTGAACACATCCTTTTAGGGAGTGTCATTATAATATCATTTTCAAATCCACATCTTGTCCACATGGAATTTGCTTTTAAGCTTTAACCCTATCTTTAATATGGGCAACTAATTGTTTTGAACATATTGTGGTTATAATTTTAAAATGGACTAGGTAAAAGACATTTGCCTCCACCCACCAAACTTCACAAGGCTAAACACACATGGTGGTTGACTATGAATATGACCCAAAAAAAATATTGGTCAACACCCTATTCTCATTGCCATACAATAATCAATGAATCGACAAATCTAATGATCAATTTAAGAAATGTTCACACCAATGACAACCCATATGTATAACTTAGTCCATTCTAAAACTTAATCACTATGTTTAGCGAAATTGGGAATCACATAGGACCTACACAATGTTTTGATTTGGTGGGTAGCTTTGTCCCATGCATGACTATTAACCACACCAATTATATCCTCAAGGTTCATTGTGATAATCAACATATGTGTGAGGGCTCATAATTTTTCACCTTGGGTTTCCCACTATGAAATATGCATAGGTTTTTGAGATTTTAACTTTTAAAATGTGTTTTAGAGCTTGTAAACTAATGGCACACAACTCAATGGACCTCCTTACTTCCTAATGAACATAATGACAATAAACACAAATGCATAACTCAACAAACAAAAATGAGGGAATCACATAACAATTAAATAATTGACATGCATTATTGCCCCCAATTTCATATGTCAACATTGTTTGACCTACACAAAAAACAATTTCAGAAAAAGGTAAGGTTGATGGAGTGGCTTTCCACATTTGTTCATGGCATGGCACTTGACATAACACATGGGACTAATAAGTAATGCATACAAAAGCTTGGTTGTCGATACTTTCTTGCGCATTTGTTAACTCCACTCATTTCTCATGCTTATCAATAACCTCAAAAATGCTTTGTCCTAGAATGACCCAAAATCTCCCATACATGTTGGACCTTCTTTTCCAAGAATCCAATGGCACAAATAACATGCCATAGTGAATTTTCAAATGAAATTCCATTTTAATTCCAAATCTGAAATTTGAAAATGAATTAATTGATTTTGAGTCATGGCATGTTGTGATTTCAAATTGGTCCACATTTAGTTATGGGACAACTCTTGTTTGTTCCAAATTAATAATTATGTCATGTTACCAAAATTTGTTCACCAACCACCTCCCTATTCATTCCATAAGTGTTCTGTGATCAACATGTTTACCCTAACCAAAACTAATATGACTATAGCACAATAATTTGGATAGTTTTTTCATATTACAAAACATACTCATTTACCAACTACAAGAATCCAAATTCAAAACAAACACAAAGAAATCACAAACTTGACATCAATCATGCATCATGTTCCTTTGATGTGCATTAGAATCTTATAATACCAAAGATAAGACTCCAAAGCCACACTTTGTAAATAAACCCCAAACACACAAAATAATTAAAACCTTGTTCACATTGAATTTTGTTCCTACTTTTTATTGTTGAATTGTTTTCCTCAAACAATTCAACAAACAAAATTGGAAGGTTCTTACTTCAAAAAAAGTGTAGGCATGGTTTGATGTTCTTCAATTTCTATGCATTACGTGGATCCTATAACATCATAGTCATTTCCTCACTATGCTCTTCAGAACAAGGACTAAACGTTAGTGCTTTTTTAGGAATTTTGTTTGTAGCCAAAGGGGCAATCATCCATAGAAAGATGTAGGTAAAGTGGTGAGTATGCCTAAGAAGATTTAGCCAAATCCGGCTATAAATGAAAGCAAAGTACAAATTTTTAATCACCCATCTTTTATGAATCAATATATAAGTTTCTATATTTTTGGATACATAGGTTATGCCCACCCAAAGCAAGGGGGGTCAAAAGTGGGAAAAAAAAAAGGTCTTTATGACACATGGCATCTTATGGGTGATGCATTTGGCATCTATAAGCAAACAAAACAAGGGTGGTAGATGTACATTACCTACCACATCCCAAACTTGGATGTAGAAATAAACAAATAGAATTCGTTACACAAATGTTCGTAATTGGTTTCTATAATGTAGATCTATCCAAGCATAAGGGTTAAGATTGGATGGACATGGGTGGCCAAATGTTTGAAAAACCCTAAAGTTGAGAGTGGCTAAAGTCTGTGGGCGCTCGCTCACAATAGTGTGTTGCAACACCATTCGTTTCAATCAAATCATCACTTTGAATCCACTTCTTTCTCTTATGCAAAATTTTTGGTCTTTCAATTTCTTTCCACCCTGGAGTGACTACCCCAGCTTTTTTGAGCTTTGAGCTTTCTAATTAACTTTCTAAGCTTCATGATGTTCCAAGTTTTTTGAGCTTCATGAGAATTTGAGCTTTCCAAAGTTTGTGAAATTTGAGTGAGATATAAGCTTCGTGCCTCTTCACCCTTGTGATGTTTGTCTCTTGATTTCTTGGCACTACATATTTCTCATGTTCTTCTTCTTCTTGGTTTCATGATCTTCAAGCTTCATGCCTCTTCACCCTTGTGATGTTTATCTCTTTATTTCTTGGCATTACATTATTTTCATGTTTTTTTTCTTGTTAGTTTCATGATCCTCATGATCTTCTTCTTCACTTTGTTGCTTGCAAGTATGTTGGGAAATCTGACACCCCCCCAAACTTGGTCGTCGTCATCTTCTTCCTTGTTTTTTACAACTCTTAAAGAGCTTTGACCTCCCCCTTCTTGTGTTTTGCAGGTCTACACAAATCTTTGACTTCGTCCCCTCATGTTTACAACTCTTGGGTAAGAAACTAGGACTATAAAAAACATGGGTTTGGTCTCCTTCTTACAATCCTAGTTTTTTCCAAAACTCCCATGGATTCGGTTTTTTCCAAAGCTCCCAAAGCCGTGGTCTTCTTCTTCTTGGTTTTTTTGAAAACTCCATGGCTATGGTCTTCTTCTTCCTAGTCGAAACCTCAAAATTGTGCTCTTCTTCTTCATTGTTTTTTCCAAAGCTCCCAAAGCCATGGTCTTTTTCTTCCTAGTTTTCCAAAACTCCATGGCTATGGTCTTCTTCTTCTTGGCCAAAACCTCAAAGTCGTGGTCTTGTTCTTCATGGTTTTTTCCAAGTTCCCAAAGCCATCTTCTTCTTCTTGGTCGCATCTTCAAAGCCATTGTCTTCTTCTTTCTAGATTTTTCCAAAGCTCCCAAAGTTATTGTCTTCTTCTTCATGGTTTTCTCCAAAGCTCTCAAAGTTGTGCTTTTCGTATTCCTGTTTTTTTTCCAAAACTCCATGGCTATGGTCTTCTTCTTCCTAGTTGAAAACTTGAAGTCGTTGTCTCGATCTTTTCATGGTTTTTCCAAAGTTCCCAAAGTTGTCTTCTTCTTTTTGGCCGTACCCTTAAAGCCATGGTCTTCTTTTTCCTGGATTTTTCTAAAGCTCCCAAAGCTTTTTTTTTTTCTTGGTTTTTTTTAAAGTTCCATAGTTATGGTCTTCTTCTGTTGCTTTTGGTTATTGGTCAACATGCCCATTGTTTGATTCAGCTCCTTAATTATTTGTAGCTCTAAGATTTTCAAGCTTTCCCCCCCTACCCCCCCCATGTTTTGTGTTATAATAATTAAAGGTAAGGAGGGTGGAGAGGGTGGAGGAGGTTAGGAGGGTTGAGAGGCAAGAGAGGTTGGTTAGGGTTTACAAGATTGAGAAGGTAGTGTTGTAGCAATGGGTGGACATGGTCGAGAGGGTGGTGTTGCAGAGGGAGATGGAAATGGTTTGAGTGGGGAGGGAGAGCAAAAGGGTTATGGTAGAGAGGGTGTAGAAGGTGGAGAGGGTTGAGATGGTGAAGAGGGACTAGAGGGTTAAGAGGGTGGAGTGTTATTAGAACACATCCAATTTTTCACCTTCTTGCTATTGTTAACTGCTTAGTTATCCGCTATGTTTCTGTTTTAAATCCTAGGTTGACACCTCTATATCCCAATGGGTGTGCATGGTAGCCTACTTGGATTTGTTAATGGAACCAATCTCATGCTTGACTTACAGTTGTTATAAACCAAACAGTAACAAATTTGGCTTTTGCAATTCTATCAATTGTCTTTTGATTTGCTTTTGTTGTTATTCCTTGGGCATATGTTACTTTCTTAACTTGTTTTCTTCCTTTTCCTTAACCCAAGCTTCTCGAACATTGTTTGCAATTACTTTATTAATGTTTTTTTTTTGTAAGGCACTTAGATAGTGTATAGATGTCATGACATGTGACTGAGAGTAATCTACTAAAGGCTCTCTCCCTTGTGTGCGTCTTGCAAGTAGGTGAAGCAAGCTATGCTGATGTATTTCCTCTTTTGTGAAATCTTTTGAAATCGGAGCATCTTGCAACAGTTCAAATGTTAGTTAAACTATGTTGACTATATGGGGAACTTCTTCAACATGACATTTTTCTTCAACAAAAACATGAGGCCTCTCCACATAGTAGTGTTGTTCAAGTCCATTTGGATTGTTAAATTATCCACATTTTGTTTGAAAGACACCATATATGCTTGATATGTTCAATAGTTTAGTAGTTGCAGATTGCTCGTCATCCTATTGGTTCTAACCACCTTCCTAAACATGATCATTCCAGTCTTTTGATATGTACCCATCTTAACCTAAATGTTCTCTATCCATTGCTATTATTTTTGTATAAGTTGTTGATGGTTGTGTCCTTTCGTCCATTTCTCTAAGATTTAAAGGCTAAATGTTAGTAACCCTAAACCATGACCTAATGTTATCCTTGGTCAACGATTGGTTTATTATTTTGTCCACCCATCCAGCAAATGTTACTTTGTCTAATTCTTGGTATCTACTTACAACCATAGCTACATCCCTTTCTTTTCTGAATGTTGTTTTGAAGGGCTTGGAACAAGAGATGTTTAAGGGCTAGAAGGCATGTGAGGTGTGTGAAGGCAAAGTTATCGTGTTTAACCCAAAATCCATTGCTTGCTCTATGGCTTTTAATGTGACATGTGACCCATGACCATCGAGTATCAAATATCAATAAATGATGATCGGCTTGGGAAATACCATTAGGAACTAACCTCTTGAAAAGTGAAAGGAATTTTTTGAATAGGAAAGCCGTCATTCGTCATCCATCCATTGCCATACAAGTTCTCGCTTTGCATTGTTTGATGTAGTCATCACACATCCTCTATCTTCAGAAAATGTAATATCTGGTAAAACTATTCTTGCAACATTCAGTACACAATTCATAGTCAGCCATTCATAGGACTTCGGGATAGTGTTGTATACTATGTGTGACCCTTTTTAAACCAGAACTTTAACTCTAGTCTGCTTGCCCGTTTGAGTCCTAATTTCATCTATGTTCCACATATGGTATGGTCTATAATTGTGTTGTTGATACATGTTTTACAAGAAGTTATAAAAAGAATTGCAAGAGTTTGCAGTTAGTCCTTATGCTTTGCTTGCATCTAACCCCTTAGCTTGTCTAATGGTTAGGTTGGGATGTTTATTTTGGAACCAATGCCACCATGAGTCATTTGGAACACCATTTTTGAATGGTGTTGGTCTTGTTTGGGTGATTTCTACAACCTTCAACTTAAGCTATTGTAAGGTTACATTAAACCCACATTCCTACATTGCTAAGGTCCATGTGATTACTATTGCATCCTCCTACTCTGATAGTACACCTACTGGCCCCATTTTCCTTGATCTGGTTTTACCATTTAGGTGATCAAAGAGGGAAATGAAAGGTATACACCAATGGCAACTTGCTTTCCATAATGAGTGGGTCCTTTGTTCAACAACATCCATTGTTTTTTCCAAAGATTGGTTTGTCCATGTTCCTCTCTTGGCTGCTTGGGAATTTTGCCTCACACAAGATATGTGGTGCTGGGATGATGAAGGTTGGTTGAGTTTTTGTTGTGTTAGTGCTATTAATTGATTGGATTTCTATTGTGTTATTACTGTAGGTTGATTGGGTTTTTGCATTGTGTTTGATGTAGGCTAGTTGGGGTTGGGCAATGTTGCTAGTGTAGGCTAGTGGAGCTGGGCAATGGTGTTGGTGTAAGTTAATTCATGTTGGGTGGTCCAAGTTTTGGGGGCACATTTTCCTTGTCCAACATTGTTGATCATTGCCTACAAGGGATAAATGTTTTGGTGTTATGTGTCTTCACATTCCACTAGATCTTCTTGGCCCAAGCCTATAACAAATAGGGCCTATGTGTTCCTTGCAATAGGGGTATGCCTTTATCCTTCATGTAATCAACCCAAGACCATAAAAAATCTGTCAAGTTAGGATAAGATTCAATAGCATATGATGTTAGTTTGTTGTTCTTGTTGATAAAATCTTAGAAGTTTGAAAAATCTTCCCACACTAAATTGATGTCAATTGTGGCTGTGCAAGCTATAGGAATGAATCAATATGTGTGATTGACCCAAGTTATCTAATATTTTGGCTATTTTGGTCTTGGATTTTTGAAATTTGCTCGAATGGACTTTTGTAACCAACGGTAATATAAGAACTTCTCAAACTTTTTTTTGTAAATCCTATCAATGACCTCGTGATCTATTTCAAGTTTTATATCTGGCTTTGTATTTATGTTCTAATTTCTTTATTTTTTTTCCTCTACATCTACTTTTTGAGCTATAATGTCTATTTTATGATCTTCCCATTTTTTTGATCTAGATCCAATCCTTGTTTTGCAAACCCTTTATAGTTTACACAACTTGTTTGAGCTACACACCACAACCCTAAAACTTGTTTTTCATCCTCTAGCACAAATTTCCCTTTTATTTGTTGTTGGTTCACAATTTGTTCTACATTCAAACCTTCAATTTGCTGATCTACAATTTACTCTACAATCACACCCTCAATTTGCTAATATGTAGTTTGTTCATGCTTCACCACCTCACTTTGATGCTTTGCTTCATCCTTCAAAATCATACAAACTCTGCCAATGATCCTTCTACCCTTGCAAGACTTTGATCTACCTCTTGTTCTACTTTGGGAATTTGATTTACTAGTCTATTTCCCAAACACTCTACACTAGGAATGAGGATTTCTTAAAAACCTTGCAAGTTTTCCTTTACAATACTTGCTAGAAATGACATCCCAAAACATTTGAACTTGATGAACTCATTTCTCTGGAATGAAAGAAGGAGAGCTTGACCTTGGTATGTTTGAGATTCTACTCCTTTTTTGGAAGGAACCCAAATTGTATTAATTTGGTGGGGGGTGGCAAGGTGTGCTCCTTTTGAGGTTAACATTAATTTCCTTTGCTTGGGGGGTTTAAAGATACTATTGTGTTAGGGTTGCTACAACAAGGTATAAATGTCTTGAATTGTGTGCTATTGAACACCCTAAACCCTAAAATCATACAATAGCCCTCTCATAACCAAATGCCAAACCCCTAGCCCCCAATGAATTTACACACTTTATGACCACTTATGTGCACCAAAGCATGCTAGTTGACAACCCATAACCAACCATTAATAAAAAACACAAGTTAGTGCTCAAACCCATAAACAAACACAAAAGCTCATTCTCCGGATGTATGAAGCCAAATGTCTGAACACAAAAAGTCATGGCAAGCATACAATAATAGGGCACTTAGTGAACACATATAGGGTGTTTGGTTATGGGTTTTGTTTGGAGATGGGCTGGTTTACTCTCTTCACTCAGATTTTAATATTTTTAAATGCTGTACATTGCAATGGGTGTGCCCATATTAGGGCTATAATTTTCATTTTGACATCAAATTCAGGCAACCCAACCCCTGAATTTCAGCGACCTCTGAGCCACTATGTGTACAGACAGGCTGGTTTACCCTAATGAAAAAAAAAAAAAAAAATCTGAAGATTTTTACTATATATATTTTCTCAGTTTGGCAATCAAAAATCACTTCAATTTTGAATTTCACTTTTGGGCAGATTTTCCCCAATAAAAAAAAGGCTTTTAAATATTGAAGTATTCTCTGTCTGCAGGATGTCCATATAATCTGTCCATTCAACTGAACCAGCATCCTCTTTTGGAGGATCCATCTTAGCAGGACCTTGTCAACTCCCAAATCTCTGATCCTAACTTGCACTTATGCATGTCTCTCGAAGGAAGCTAGTTAGAGTATCAGCATCCAGACCTCCTATTTGGGACTTTGCCAATGTTTACCACATCCAACATACAGTGATAATCATTCTCCATCCTCACCCATAAACATGACAAATTGGACAGTATAAAATGAGAGACTATTTAAATGCAACCACAGAAGCCAATCAAAAGTAGTACTGTTGATTGGACTAAGTAGAGGGACCCTGAAGTGGGCCAAGGGGGCTTGCTCAAACAAACCCTACAAGAAACAGAGAAGCCCTGAGCTCAAACAAAACCTAAAAGCAAAGGAGAAGCTTCAAAAACCAAGGGCAAGAGAGGAACACAAAAACAGAGACAAAGAGAGAGAAAGAGACAAGAAATGGAAAAAAGCCCAGAAAAGAAAGGAGGAAGAAAAGAGAGAAAAAAGAATGTGGGTTTCAGGAGCAAGAACTTAAGAGCATGGGATAAAGTCACTCAATCAAGGAACTATGAAACATCTCAAATACTTCTCAGCATTGAAAACCTCTACTCAGGTACTTCCTGACATCACAAATTTCATGCATTCAGGAGAACCAACAGGACTTCAACATGGAACAGGAGGATAATTTTTCATTTTAACATAAAAGAACACATTTTCGAAAAGCTTGCCTGTGTGACAGGAATCTTCACATTCAGGCGCTTTGAAGTCTACAATGACTACACAGGATGTGAGTCTAATGCATGACAGAGAATGGTGTCTACTGTCCTATTATGAGATGATACCAGCTGAAAAGATGGTGTCCTTTGCCAAGAGTTTCAGAATTGTTATCCTACAACCAGAATATCACAGAAATTGAACCCTTTTCATAGAAATCAGACCTGCACAAGAAATCTGGGATTTTGAAGCTCTGTGTATATGCATTTAGAAAATGCTTATATTGAAATCCAATGCTCAAAGAAACCTAGAGAAATGATGACTGCCAGAGCAAGGTGTATTCATCGACTGCCTTGCTCTCCATGTGTTTGCAATCTACCAAAACACTGAGTGCACTTGTCCAATATGGACTTCTATTTGCCATCATGTGTACCAGAAAAGCCACAAGGATGAAAAACTGCTTTGTGGCAGGTCTGCAGTTTAAACCCTAAACAAAAGAAGCTTTGGAGGAACGAGCATATGAAGGAGGACAAGCTATAGAAGAACAAGCCCTAATTCTGCAGGTCTTAGGGGAGCTTTGAGGCGGTAGTTATAGAGATAGTAGTGAAGATGGCCGTCACCAGGACCAAATTTCAGTTCCTTGAGGAAAGACTCATTCTGCATGATGTCCAAGGCATTGAAAACATCATAATCCTTCAATTTTGCCATGATGAGTGTGTCATTCATGAGCTGCAGAAGTGGAGTCACAGTGGCAACATTGTAGTATGAATAGGCAGCTTTGAGCAGAGAATAATTCTCGTTACCAATGATCGTGGATGGAAGAGTGTAGAAGCTGCAAAAGTCGGTAATTTCATGTGAATTGGGGTTGTCAACCACATAGCTATTTACCACATTCTCGATGGGAAGAAGCAGATACTCAACGTCGTCATCTACAAGATGTGGTGCAACTGTAAACTGTGAAAAATAGCCCTGTAGAAGCCGTGTGACAGCCTGCACATCCCGTCTCTCCATAACCCTAAAACCTGGTGTGACTGTCTCATTAGGAAGCCGATAAAGCTTGATGGTCCGGCTCATGGTCATGCGAGGAACAAGCCTTGAAAACCCCACATCGATGAGCTTCTTAGGGTTCAGAGACCTATGCCAATACTGACAAGTAGCAATTGGGGTGGGGAGAACAACCCCTGCCGTATACGCTCCTTGCCAGATATTCCGCAAGTGCACCCGCCGTGTGACCTCCTTGATCATCACGGGCGCCAGTCTCATGGACCGCAGCTTCTTGTGAACACACAAGAAGTTGATCTCCGCCATCAAGACGATTTTTTCATGTGCCCTGATGTGCGCAGGAACCCCAGTGATAAATGCTACCAATCTCTTGGACTCCTTTGCACGCACACCTATATGCCAATCAGGGAAGTAACCAGGGGGATTGAGAGCCCACCTAAGGAACTCGACCGAGTAGTCGAAGCGGAACATGTTGTCATCGTCTTCCACATAGTTGTTAGTCAGCAAGGTGTACACTTCTTTCATCACTTTCTCGTCAGTTATGTCGCAAGTGCACCATTCGAAGTTGCTTGGCAGGTTGTAAGGCTCCTGTCTGACATCCGAAAGCGGCTGTGGTGCTTCAATAGGTCCATCCGCTTGCTCTTTTTCCCCTCCTCCTCCTTTCTCCCCATCATGATTGTTGTACTGTCCGACCGGCTGCGTCTCCCAAAACATGTGCCGTTTCTTCAGAGCCAGAGCTTTCTGTGCTTTCCTTGACAAGCTTTCCAGTTCTCCGCTTCCCATGGACATGAGGTCTCCTTCTCCTGACACTGACTCCTCCCCATTACTCCTCCCCACGGACTTGTTCCCCGCCATCTCTCGCGTTTCTTTTACGTGTACGAGGAGACGCTGCAAATAGTGTGCAAGCTCGTCGCCATCGCTGCGCAATGACACCCTTCGTTGTCTCCCTCCCCTCTTGACCTAACTCAGATCCCAAGACCATTTCTCCAGCCAAGTCGAGATTCCCAATATTTCCTATTTGGCCCCTCCTTTTGTCCTCTCGAAATTCATTGCTTAAGTCACCCTCCAGAGTCCAGGGTGTTTTTTTAATAAAAAATTTGATACCCAAAAATTGGCCAATCCAAACCAACCCCCCCCCCCAAAAAAAAAAAAAAGTTGATATTACCCAAAATTTAATTTCTTTTCCAAC
>Ga0116229_10005509_pt1 | contig 20620 bp, 15 predicted proteins | sample S1TSphgellanicum_3_FD_87313 | JGI IMG/M metagenome (GOLD analysis project Ga0116229, IMG submission 87313) | Host-associated microbial communities from peat moss isolated from Minnesota, USA - S1T2_Fc - Sphagnum magellanicum MG | ecosystem: Host-associated > Plants > Peat moss > Unclassified...
AATAGGTGTGGGTTGGGGGAGGGGAGGGGTGAGGGAGGGGTGGGATGGAAGGGGGGGGGGGGGAGGGGGAGAGGAGTTGACCTAGTCCCCTGGGAAAGGCCAGAGGCAGCATGAGTAAATAGTATTATTAATAATTAATAATTATTGTAAATTTGCAACATGTGGGTCAGTCAGTCAGTCAGCCCTGATCAAGTCAGTCATTTTGACCCTCACTGTGGATGGATGGATGGATGGGTGGATGAATAGGGCACTGGGAACTTACTGGGAACTTACTGGGAACGTATTGGGGAGCTGGGAATTTACTGACACCTGAATCTGTCAGTGGACCGCTGCTGCCCTTTTGAAGAAGTTTGATGAGAGGAGGGGTAGGTAGGTACATAGAGGGGGGGGGAAGGGTAGGCTTGTAGGTAGGTAGATAGGTAGGTAGGTTTTGTATGCACCTAGGATAATAGGTGATTATACTAGGTAGGTAGGTCTTGTATGCACCTAGGATAATAGGTAATTACTAGGTAAGTAGGTCTTCTATACACCTAGGATAATAGGTGATTACTAGGTAAGTAGGTCTTGTACGCACCTAGGATAATAGGTGATTACTAGGTAGGTACGTCTTTGTAGATAGCTAAGATAATAGGTGGTTCCTTGGTAAGTAGATGCATGGAGATGGTTAGTAGTACATGTGTAAGGGTAGGCTAATAGGTTGTTAATAGGTAGGTAGGTATGTAGGTAGGTAGGTAGGTAGTAAAACTAGGCCTTTTGGGGAGAGGCTTAGTGATAGTCAAGTAAAAAAATTTCCCCCAAGGCCAGAAATTTGATAGGAGCTGCCCGAAATGATCGGTCAAAGCTTGCTTGCTTGCCCATGCAGCCAAAATTGTCTGCCCACAACCCATAAGTTGGAGTCACACCAAAGTCGTAAAGGGTACTAAGAGAATAAACTTAACCTTAATTTTAACTCATTCACACAAAAGGGTTAAATTAACCCAAGGTGAGTTAGGGTATTAAACTAAAATACTAAACTACCCTTAATTTTATCTCATTCACACAAAAGGGTTAAATTAACCCAAGGTGAGTTAGGGTATGAAACTTAAAAGACTAAACATTAACCTTAATTTTGTTCCCATTCACACAAAAGGGTTAAAATAACCCAAGGTGAGTTAGGGTATCAAACTAAAAAGAATCAACTAACCTTATTTTCACACACAAGGGGTTAAAATTAACCCAATGCAAGTTGGCATCATGTAACTTGTCATTGAGGTTAAGGAGGGAGTAAATGCTTTGAGATAATACCTTATCCCTCTAGGTATAAATATCTTCAATTTGTTTAGATTTGATTTCAAGTGAGAGTGGAATAAGAAGGTTAGTTTGACCTTCCAAAGATTAAAATACTCTCTCTCTCTCTCTATATATGTATGATTTTGGTAGGTAACGAAGGTAAGTGGTTCCCATGTAGATAGGGAGGTAGGTAAGGCACATGATGAATATTAGGTAGGTAGGTAGATAGATAGATACATGTGGATGTTGAGTACATAACTAATTGATAAGAATACAATGAAAAAACTATTTTTCATCCACACATCATCCGTCCTACATGGTGCACTAGCAAGTGTTTAATTCACTATGGCCTAATGAGACTACTAGTAGTGTGGCTATCATGTTGTCTAAACATGACTCCATCATGTATGTGTCTACCCATTCCATCTTTTGCCATAGAGTTCGAGAGCAAATGTTGTATTTGGTATGTCCCTTTTCACATATCAATCAAGTATTGGTATTGAATATTTTCATACCAACTTGGTATTGGTATGTATTATATCATTATTAACATTTTCATATTGTACTAGTCCTAATATTGAATTGCTAATATTAGACCCCAAGGCTAGTTTTTGCTTAGTACCAAGGTACATATAAACCTAATATAATTAGGCTAGGTATTATCTTAGGTCCATATTAGTCTAGTACTAATATAAGGATGGTATTGCCTTAGGTGATACCATATTCATATAATCTTCCATACCATATACATATATTCTTACCATATGCCCAAGTTACTCCCTATATATACCAATGCAACACTCGTTGGGAAGGTTGAAATAGGTTTGTAAGAAGCAAAGGTAGGTTTTTAAGTAGGTAGATAGAAAGGGTAGGGTAGGTTTATAAGTAGGTATGAAGGTTTCAAACAAACAAACAAACATCATCATTTAATCCCAACTAGTGTAGCATGTGCCATTGGCCCCAAGTGTGAACCCGTTACAAAATAGGGAAACTCAACATGTGAACATTGTTTTGCAATGTATGTATTGATTTTTTGAACAGCCAAATATAAAAGGAAAATCATGCTTGAATTGAATAAATGGTAAGCCTTCAAGTGTTACCCCATCCTCATTTGATTTTTCCTTCCAAACCCTGGAACTTTAGGTTCCATAAGTCATCCTTTAAAACGACAATTCTAAACTATAATATGTTTAACATATTGCCAACTATAAAAGGAGTGAAAATGTGTCTTTTCATATTTGTCTTTTTTAAGTTGTCTTTCAACTCCATGGTCACAATTAAATTTTCAATATATTTTGCATTAATTTGCATCCCATTTCTCTTCAATTGAATTTGAATTTTATTTAATCAAATTTGAATTCTTTTGTTGAATCTATACAAATAATAAAATTGTGTATGTCTTTGCATTTACATGTTGTTCATACATACCTATTTCAAGCTTGGCTTCCTAACTTCCCCTTTCTCCTACCCACCTATATATTATATGGACATCAAAAGGCACATGTTATGTGCCTTTTCATATTTATGTTATTTATGTTAAATTGTGATCAATTATGTTATTATGTTAAATTATTAACCTACAAGAATGTTCATAATCATTTTTAATTTTTTTGTTGCAAATTGTGATGACAAAAATATTCTTGATAATCTTCTATATAATAAACATTATTTTATTTGTTTGTATATTTGTTTATCAATTCCATTCATACCTACCTCTTCTAAATTTAACTACCACATTCATTTCCCCAATAGCTATTTTCAATCTTTTTTCCTACCCAATTACATGGATATGAAAAGCCAAATTAACATGTGTCTTTCATGTCCATGTTAAAGTAATTTAATAACTTTCATCTTTCAAACCTATCTACTTAACATGTTTCCCTTGTGCATGTTCATGGACATGAAAGATTTGACTTAAATGATGATAAATTATTGGGAACCATATGAGAACATACAAAAGAAAAAAAAATAAAAAAGGAGGTGAGAGGGGTGCTCAATTTGGAACCTTGTTTTGCCCAAAAGGCAAAGGTATTACACTTGTTTATATAATAATAAAAATGTTGTCTATCTATTTGTATGTCTATGCCATTTATATTTACCTCTTCCAAGCCTAACTAACTAATATGTACCCACCAATATGGATATTAAAAAACATGTGTTATCTTTTTCTTCATTTCACTAGTATCTATATTATGAAATCTTTTGAATTGTGTTTGTGGTTTTTATGTGAAAATCAAAACAACAATTGAATATGATCATGAGAATTGAAACATGAATTCATAAATGATAAATCAAAATAAAAATTTAATCTGGTCACAAGGAATTGAAACTTGAGTAGTTCAATAAGACTTGAAATGTACAATTCAATATGAGAATTGAACAACATTTTGACGATAAACATCAATTACATATTATCGTGACAAATTGAAGCAAATCAATATGGTGATGAAAAAATGAAACAACAAAAAAATAATTACACATAAACTTGATCAAGCATTTGGAATCATCATGCATGCACATGATGATCTTTTTTTCCATTTCTTAATTGTAACATCCATAGGAATCACAAGTGCCCCAACTAATTCAATGGAATTTGAATTTTTTCATTTAATTACATTCAATATATTTGGATTCAATTCAATTTGAGTTAGCTGTAAGAAATTGAATTCACTTCAATTCAATTTAGGATTTTGAATTCAATTCAACTCGGCTTCCATGTTCTATGCACTACTAATGATAATCAACTAATGAAAAAAATGAATTGATTTTGTGAAAATTAGGTTCCATTTGGATGAAAATATTGAATGACATTGCATGTAACTTGAATAGAATAGAATTCAAATTGACTTAAATTGAATTGAATTAAAAGATCTACAGAATAACAAAATGTTATTTGTCTATGATGTTCATATCTACCTAATTTGAGCCTAACTAACTAATGCATACCATCAATATGCTAACATAACATGTGCCTTTTCATGTCCATGGTATCTATGTTGTGAAGTTTTTGAATTGTGTGTGTGTGTTTTATGTGAAAATTGAAACAACAATTGAACATGATCATAAGAATTAAAACACCAATTTGATCAACAATTTAATATGGTCACAAGGAATTGAAACTTGAATAAGAAATTGAAGTCCAACAATTCAATATGATCATGAAAAATTGAAACATTCATTTCATAAGAAATTGAAAATGTTGTAATTTGATATGATCCTAAAGATTGAAATAAAAATTCAATGGTGAATTGAAATAATAATTCAATATGATAATGAGAAATTGAAACAAACTAATATGATGATGAGAGAAAGTGAAATAGCCCAAAAAAAATTGGGTATAAACTATAAACTTAATCAACGTTTGGAATCATCATTTATGCACATGATAATATTTTTCTCTCTTTCTTTCTTAGTTCTAACATCTGTGAAAACCACATGCATCCCAAGTAGTACATTGAATGAAATCCGTATTCCATTGAACTCAAATTTCATCAAAATGAATTTGAAGTTAATTCAGTTGAGTTCAATCAAATTCAATTGAAAAGAAATGGGATGCAAAATTGGTCCAAAAGGGTATTGAGAATGTGTTTGTGACTATGATGTTGGAAAAAATAAATAATAAAAATAAATAAATAAATAAATTCTTTTTTAAAACTTTGATTTCAAACACAAATTCGAAAATACATCTTACCATTCCTCTTTAAGTGGGAATTAGATGAATACATTCCAACTTGGCATTGTCATCCAAAATGATGACTTATGAAACCTAAAAATCGCTCTATCTAAAAACAACTTTAATAAATCATCATCATTAGAATTAAATTATTAGTTAAGCCAAATCCAATTCAATGAAAGATGCATTCAACGTCAATCTATATATTTATTTATTTATTTATTCAATTGAAACTTAATTTTCACAAAACCAATTCACCTTTTCAATTAGTTGATTGTCACTAATAATGTGTAGCATTGTGAAGCCCAAGCTATATAATGTGATTTCAAGTTGTGACTCATATATTATACCATCATTAGTTGTTTTTTTTTTTTTTCCCCCTAAAAAATTTTGTCATTTTTTTGACAAAAGAATTGGGAAATTTTATGTTTTTTTGTAGCATAAATTTATGACTAATTTTGCAAATTATTTGTGGAAAATTTCTCCAAATTTTCAATATCACAGTTTTTTTTTTAATTAAAAAAAAGTCCTAATTGTTGTACTATGACAAAATTCAAATTTCATCCAAAATCATTGTGTTGTTTTTTTGGATCATCCTTTTTTAAGAAAATTCATAATTAAATCAAATAATACCCAAAAATAAAATTCAGGCCCCTTTTTTTAAATAAATTTTAAAAAAAATTCAGAATCAGCCATGGGAGCCAATTCTTCTGTCATTCCGTACCTATGTGTCCCTGTTTACGACCGATTACATACCTCACGGCGGCCGATTCTGTCATTCTCTGCTACCCTAACTATGCCTGTCTACGACCTATTACAGACCTCATGGCGGCCGATTCCGCCGTTCCCTACCTTCCTATCTAACCTATTTTACGACCTGTTCCAGACGTTTACGCCACGGAACCGGGCGGACCCTGGCAGAATCTTCCGCCAGGCGCTGCCCGTTCTCTACTCCAGAGCAGGTGCGTACTGCGCCGCGAAGAATGCGCGCAATGCACATCCGCATTCCCCGCTGAGGTACAGGTCGAAGATTGCGGCAAATCGAGAGTCGCAAGCACATATGCGTGTTGCAGTTACTACTGTTCCATGTAATGTTGCTAGGAGACGGACAACCGCATTCGATTTTTTTCCAGAAGACTCCAGATAGAAGATAAATGACCGGAGGAGGAGGAGGAGGAACAGCAGCAGCAGCAGGCTGCAGCAACTATACGCAGATCGTCATTTGTAAGTTTTCGCAAAAAACCAGGAGACTTCGATTTGCATTGGCGACTTTTGCGCTACCGTGGTAAACGAAGATTTTTTTTAGGGTTAGGGCTAGGGTTTTTGTTTGGGTGCTAGATTGATAGAATAGACAGAAAGAAGGGTTTTCTTCTCTGCAACAAAATCACAGATCTGGCCGTGGTATTTGTTCGAGACAAAAAAGAAGCTCAATCCATTTGACTCGCTTCGATTGCATTGGCGACCTTCGCAGTACCGTGGTAAGCGAAGAAACTATTAGGGTTAGGGTTTTAGATTGTGTGCTGGATTGATAGGGAAAGACGGAATGAAGGTTTTCATCTCTGCAACAAATTCATAGATCTGGCAGTGGTTTTTGTTTGAGAGGAAAGGAAGCCCAATCAATTGACTGGCTTTGATTGCATTGGTGACCTTTGCCCCTTTGGTCACAAAATATGGAAAGTGAAGAAATGATCAGGGTTAGGGTTAGTGTTTCAGTTTGTGTGACATTGATAGAAAGACAGAAAGAAAAAATGTTTTTCTTCTCTGCCACAAAATCACAGATCTGTCAGAAAGACGGACAGAAATAAGGTTTTCTTTTCTGTGCAACAAAAGCACAGATCTGGCTGGGAGTGGTGGTGTTTGTGTGAGAGAATAGGCTGTTTTTTGGTGTGCAGTTGCAGTTGCACGGATTGATCTCATGGAAGTTGTAATCTTTCATTTCGTTGTTGCATTTTTTGGGGTTTCCAGCATCTCTGAGGAGAACAGGATCTTTTTATTGGAAGTGGTGCTTGTTCATCATCATCTTCTCTTTTCAGCACAATTTATGGAGGAGGAACTATTAGGAGATTTTGTTTGATAGTGAATGCAAGAGTTTGGTCCATTTTTTTTTCTGAAAATGGAGATGGAGGCCAGAGAGAAGGAGTGGGGATTGGGAATTGTGGTTGAGAATGGAGGTGGTCATAGCCATGAGCATGGAGTTTTTTGTGAAAGACTTTTAGAGGGTGCAACTGTGGGTAAAGTCAACATTCAGCAGGTCAGTGAGCTTGAGGAGGGAGAGATACCTGTGCTTGAGAATCATCTCAACTCTTCCTTAGGCAGTTGGGTTGAGAAGAAATTTGCAGATGGGAAAAATACTGAGCTGGTACAATCCAAAGAACAGGGAAATCCCTCATTCAATGGCTCACTTGCTTCTCCAACCCCAGATGACATCAGTAGGATTCCTATAGAGGGGAAGGAGAATGGGAGTGAGGAAGAAGAGGAGGAGGAGGATGAAGATGACATGGTTGAGGAGGACAGTGATCCTCTTATGGAGAGCGCTGCCGATGAATCCTCTGATACGTCTGACAATGAAGAGGAAGATGAAGTGGAGGTGAATGATACAACACAGAAACATAATAGAGATCGTGCCACAGAGCTGGAGAAACTGGTAGTAGGGGGTGATGAGGAAAGCGGTGATGAGGAAGTGATCTCAATGGAGCCTCCTCGAACCACACACGAGCTCAAGGTTCACTTTCTGCAAATCATGTAAAATGTATTGTCCTGTATCTTCTGTTTCTAAACAAGGTCTGAAATTGTCTCCTGCTCCTGGTTTGTGGATTTCATGGCAGCTCATTGACCACATGTTAAAGTTGGTAGTATAGTCTGTGATTTGAAGTACTAATACAGCTGACATTGACAAGCCTTCTGTTGGTGATTGAAGCACTAATACAGCTGAAATCAATAAGCCTTCAGTTGGTTTTGATGCTGGGGAGAATGCTTGAAATTGATGTGTGATGAGTAGGTGGTTTCCTGATAGATATCTTGCTCCTCACATTCTTGAAGCAGTCAATTTGAATCACAAGCGAGTAAAAATTCTGAAGTCTTTTTAGGTAGCTTCTAACCCTTGACATATTAGTTTGATTTCTTGTTGATTTTTTCTTTCTAAGTTATCCTGAGTAAGGAGGTTTTGTAATCATAAATCTGTTAGTTCCTGATATCCCAGATTTCTCTCACTTCATCTATCTAGACAAAAGACCAGATTGGCAACTTCTTGGATTTAGCAATATCCTGAGATTCAAAGACTGCCAAATCTTGAGATTAGTAGGTTTTTTAGGTTTAGGATTTGTAGCTCAAATAGTGAGCTTCATTAGTCTTCTGAAGAGAAAACGTTGCTCTTTCAAAGTTTCTATCAATTAAACCAGGTTTTCTCTCTGTTTTTCTCTTGCTGTTTTCTTGTTTGGGACTCCTTTTCTCTTTTGGGTCTGTTGAGCTAATCATCATGACCGAGTCTTCCATAACTGGTCGTATTGTGAAAGAAACTTGTTGTATTTCATTTCCTGGATGACATTGATCTCCACCCACTGCAGGGAGTTCATGAAGTCAATTGGGGGGATGTTACAGTAGCTGGTCACTGCTTTTACATGCTGTTGTTGCTAATCAAGGTCCCTGAGCATTTTGTATGACTCTTAATGTTGGTCAAAGCACTCCCCAATTTAATTTTTTTTAAATCATGGATTTCTTCTGTTCTGTGTTTTCTTTTTGTGCTGCGAAGATGGTCTTCCAATGTTTGATTAGAAATCTTTCAAAGTTTATCATCAGATCATCTCACAATTTCAGTTCAGGTGGGACTTCAATTGTAAGTATTGAGTAGGTCCTGATCCTTTATGAAGATACAAATTTGACGACTCAAGTATTTCTCCTTTTGGATTGCAGGAATTACCACCAGTTCCCAAAATCAATGCAGTACTTGAGCTGCATCACACACCCCAATCTGTTGGCACTATCTCATCAGTAAGCTGAATAACAATTTCCTTATGACTATATACTGCATTTTACATATGTACATTGCACAAGAATCTGCCCTGTTTTGTACTACTCAATGGTCAAGCTCCTGCCTATTAGAGTAAGCTAGGTGATGCATGCAACATAATGGGCAAGGGTGAGGCGATACCATGACATTGAGGTCTGGGGTGGCATTCAACTATTTAGAGAAACATTTCAAAAGAAACATTTTGGTCACTATCACATGTGTATGGTCATCATTGGAAGATTGTCATATAACGTGGTCAAGAAAATGACATTTTCTGCCACCCCAACCTCAATGGTCATGTAGTAATGCAATGGACAGGTCTCTTTACAGTGTTGTGTATTGCACTTGGTCTTCAAGACATTTGAATTCAACAATTATGCATTTGCAAAAGGTGTAGGTTTATCTTGACATTAATGACCTTTGTATGGCTTTTTTTTCCCTTGTGTCTTTTATATTTTGCTTCTCATTTTATATTTTGGCTGATCTTTACAGGTTTTCAGCAAACAAGTGATTGTTGAAGCAACCGACCATAAACTGGTTCTTAATGAAGGGTCTATTTTGTGGCTAACTGACCAGCGTATACCTTTAGGCATAGTTGATGAGGTGTTTGGACCAGTCAAGAAACCGTACTACGTGGTGCGCTATAATGAAGTTGTTGACATTCCAGAAGGTGCCACTCCAGGCAAGGATGTAGCTTTTGTGTCTGAATTGGCCAACTTTGTTCAGGATGATCCTGAACTTCGGAAGAAGGGTTATGATGCTTCAGGGGAACATGATGAAGAGCTGTCTGAACTAGAGTTCTCTGATGATGAAAAAGAGGAGGAAATGAAGAGAGCTGCAAAAAAGAGGAGCCACCTAGTGCAGGGTACAGGGAGCAGTGGAAGGAGAGGGGGGCGAGGTGGACAAGCAGGGAGTGGAGACAGATCCAGAGGATGGAGGGGAAGAGGTCAAAGAGGTTGTGGCCGAGGAAGAGATTTCAGAACTGAATCACCAGAGACAGTAAAATAATGCTAAAACTTTCCAGTCTACTTTGCTGCAAAGTATGCAAAGTTGTTTGTTTCAGAGCTGATTTTCTTTTGTAGACTTTCACCCTTTTTCTGGAAGCTGTGTAGTTTCTTTGGACGAGGCACCACAAGAGGTATAACAAAATTGCACCTATTTGAACCTGACTAGGTTCCATTTGTGGTGCATTTGTCTTGCAGCCAGATGGAGCAGAAACTGTGGTGCAGCAGATGGCAAGCATGGGATCTCAGAGCCCAAACTTTCATGCATCTCCAATCCGCCATGCTGAAAGGAGGGCTAAATATGAACAGCCACCAAGGAATCCATTTCAGCCATCACCTGAAAGAAGGGACTCATGGAACAGAAATACTCGTCCTGAGTCAAATTATCATCCTCAGTCCAGGCCATTAGTGGTCCCATACAGCGATCACCAACCTCTGCTGTATCAGCAGCCTCCCCAATCCCCACATCATGAGTTTGTACCTGGTAGAATGCCAATACAACAGCAGCAGGAGCAGCAGCTCTCCTCTCAGGGACCTCCACCACCTCAATGGGGACCTCCTGTCCGTCATGTTCAGGGCTTGCAAGCATACCAAAGCTACCCAGTAACATATTTAGCTTCTACAACTACTGTCAGGCTACCTCCAGGTCCTGATCCTGCAGCCCATTTCCAGCAAGGTGGAGGTTGGTGCTCTTTTACCATTAGCCTTTCTGTAGAATTTGCAAAGAAATGTTGCATTGCTTTTAACTATTTTGGCAATGACTCAGACAGATGAATTCTGTGAACTATATGAATGATTGTGCAGGTGGGTTTCGATATCCAGGACATATTTACCAGACGGGAGTTGGCTTGGCACCTCAGACTCCCTATCTTCATCCAACACAGATGAACATGTATGCACCTATCCCCTCCCATCCCACAGGAACTGGCACATTCATCGCTCCAACTAAGTACACAACGAACTCACAGTCTGGTCAGTTCCAAGGTCTGAGTCACTCAGACATGCAAGGCAGAGGCACAGCAGTCAACATCCAAGTCACAGGGATACCTTGCTATAGTACTCCTGCTGCTCCAGTTTATTTGCAGCAGCAAGGAGTTCTGCCTCACCTGGTAGGAAGTGCTCCTGGCCCAAGTAATGACCCAAGTAATTCTGTGTATGATAGGAGTAACAATACAAGCAGGTAGTGAATTTACATGACAATTTTGTTCTCTTACTCTCATTATATGGTCATGGTGATGACCACCAGCAACACTATGCTCCACAAATTTTTGCCCTTGCAACCTTGTTCACCTTCACTGTAGTTGCTTTTCGGGGGCAGGGTTTCATCATGGCATGTTGGTGATGAGTTTGTATTGCACAGACAGAAATTCAGTAGATCAGACAAAGGTGTTCCATGTTAGTCTTGCTGGTGTAGCTATCATCTGGAGGGATGATTAGTTTCACGTATACTTTCAGGCTAAGGTTGATAAAATCCTTTTATGGAGGTAATAGCTTGAACAAGAAGGTAGAAAACTCCATTCATTCAGTGCCTAGGGAAAAAATAACTTCACCAAGTTGAGCTAGGTCAGCAAAAAATTGCAACTCTGCAGAGGCAGCAGATCAGAGTGGCCTTAGTGGGCACCTGACTGAACTCTCAGACAGCTTGAAGCAAGTCAAGGAGATGATGGCCCTTTGTATCCAGGAAGAAAAGAACTTCCTTATGATAAAAGGCTACTGAAAAAAATAGCCATAAGGTGTGTATGCCCTGCTCCAAAGCAAGCTCCTGTCAATGTAAATGAGAAAGCAACCTGCCCTAATTGTGGGGACTGTTGGTCTTATATACTATCTTGAAAGAGGTTCTTAGGACTGACTGAGAAGGAATCAAACTGCTTGAACAAACTCCGTTCAGCGTGCAGGATGATAGATGATCACGACCAATCTGAAGCTTTACAAGAACAGGGCAAAACTGAAGCAAACAAAGTAACACCCACCTCTCCTCCCAGTTGAGTGGCTACCTTCAACAAAAATACCTGCAAGGGTTTGAATTGGAGATGGTCAACTGATTATTTTGTGCATCATATCTCCCACCTTGTGGAGATATGGAAAAAATAACAAACAACTTCCAATTGAGATGGTGTATCCTCCTTTGCATCAAGGAGGGAAAAAACCACCGCCTATTCAACAAATCTGATTTCTGTCAAGCCCTCAACTTGGCACAACTTCTCTGCACCCAAACATCTCTGCACTTAAACAAGTCTGCAGAGATGTTCAACATTACTGCACTCTTCCAGCAAACCCTGACTGACACACCCCTGGTGCTTCTCTCTCCCAACAGGAATTCATTTCATGTTCACTGCAAATCCTTCCACCCCTGTGCTCCCCCAACCCAATATCCTATCATCCCACCCTACCTATTGTAGATGCCCAGTGTAGTATATTCAGCATTTCTTGCTCATAGCAACCAAAAAATTCCTGCACAACAAAATACACAAGACCACTAAATGCACAAAGATGATGAATCCAAAAGGAAACTTGTGAAAGCTCGGCATAATCTCCAGCTCCTTATTTTGCTCCTGTTTGTTTCATTAAAAAAAGTCATTATTCTTGAAGTTGCTTTCTCCTTGGAACCCTTGCCAGTGATGGAGATCATCCTCACTCAGTCTTCCTCAGAAGTGTGATAAATTTCTTCTTCTAGAAACAACCATTTGCACATATTGGCAGCAAAGCAAAAACCCATCTGCTGCTGAGAATCGAATCACCCAACAAGTCATTTGCGTCCTATGTGTGGGAGAACATCCTCCAATATTCGCTTGACACAATGGCAAGATTGGACAGGAGACTTCAAATGCCGAAGCAGACAGTCGGAGAAATCTCTGTTGTGTAACTTGCAATGCGAGGAGTTTGATGAAGATGCAGGAGGTTTGCTCCTCCATCCCTGCTCTTTATTACTGGGAAAGATCTTGTCACGGGAAGTTGATCCTAATCCAGGAACCTCACCTTGATCAGGGGAGTTGTTGTTGGCCAGCAGCTGCAGGCATCTAGAACTGAGCCAGGAGGGATGATGATGCTGATGAAGTGCAGCAGGTTTTGCAGTTTCAGTTTGCTCCCGGAAGTTAGAGCGTTCTGCAACAACAACGCTCTTCCCCTTGTTCAGTAGTTCCTGAGATTTGTTTTCTCTTCTGAAACTCGTGGACGCTGCAGTGTCTTCCTCTTCGTCTACTGCATCCTTCATCACCGCATCAATCCCGAGCAGTTCAGATCTTGGCTTCTTTGAGAAGAACGACTGATCCACCACCATCGCGCTGCTTTCAGCTGCCAAGCAATCATCGACTTTCCTTTTCAAAATGACAGCAATTGATGTGTTCTGCGAAGCGTGACTCCCACTGCTGCTTCTGCTATCATCTTCATCCACAGTCTCTCCCTCATCAAACATCTCTTCTTCTTCTTCTTCTTCTCTTTCTTCTGCCTTGACACCACGATAATGAGGAGGAGACAACACCGACGCCGTCACGCTCGTCTTCTTCGTAAACTCATCCCCGGGGAAGCTCCTCGTTGCCTGAAGACAATAATGCCCTCGCACCATCTCTCTCGCCTGGAAAAGGAAAAAGAGAGAGAGAGACGACTACACCAAAAACTCTTTAAAAAAAGAAAAAAAAAACAAGACCTCAACGCCGGACTAAACTTCGCACGATCAATGAGCTTCACGAGGATCTACTCTACACAAAGAATAAAAAACCATTCATTCATTCATTCATTCATGCAGTCTCCTTCAAAACGCCTAGTAAACAACAAAGCAGCCAAATACCAAACAACAACGACACAACACACAGCTACTAAACACTACACGACCAAAACATATGTTCTCTCTTCAACATCTTTACCCCGGTTTTGCATTGTTTTGTGTTCTCCTCTCGTGTCTTGCTCTCTTCTCTTCTCTTCTCTTCTCTTGCTCCTCTCCTTACTACAACAACACTTGCATGGTAGAGTAGTTCCCGCGACAAGGAAGGAGAGAGAGAGAGAGAGAGAGAGAGAGAAGCAAGCGACACTAGAGTGACCGACTGAGAACGGAGTGGCGCACATCGCCGCCAAACAAGCAGTCGCTAACTAAAGCAGTGGAAACATCCCCGGGCACCCTAAAAGAAAAACCAAACCAGACCAGACCAAACCAAACCAAACCAAACCAAACCAGACCAGACCAAACCACACCAGACCAGACCGGACTAGACCAAACCAACCAAGCCAAACCAAACCAGACCCAACCAAACCAAACCCACCAAACCTAACAAAAATCCCCCGAGATTTTTTTTAAAACAAAGAGGGTGGGGTAGGCCTACTGGGGGAGGGAGGTCACTCAGGTCCTCAGACCTCTCAAAATAATTAAAATAAATTGTTAAGAACTTCTTTTTTTTTCTTTTTTTCTTTTTCAATTTGTTTGTGGTCATCCAAAAGAAATATTTAGCCATATTTGGCTATGGACCAGATATGAAAGTTTAAAATTATTTGAAACTAGAATTTTTTTTCTAAAAAAGACTACTCCATTTTTTTTAATATTTTGGGCTACTTAGCTGCTGGAACCTGTTGTAAAAAAAAACATGGCGATTCTTTTAAATTTTAAAAAAAAATGAAATCTAGCGAATTAGGACCCCATTTTTTCACAAAAATAAAATCCTTTGTATTTGTTGAAATTATATTTATTTTTCAGGTCCAAAAAAAGCGAAAATTCATCCCCCCCCCCCCCCCCCGCCCACCCCACCCCACCCCACCCCCCAAGAGTGAGTTTGCATGCAATTTCCAAAAAGAGTGTGAAGTGGCGATACCTGATTGGTTGGGTGCTCATCAGTAAGCGGTGGGGGGCGAAACGGTGGATACGGTGGCGATAGTCTATTGGACCACTTGTGGGACACGGATTGCCAATTCTCCGATTTAAGTGGGGTCGGGGGAAGGGGGGCGGGGTGGGCGTTGTACCCATTTTAATTGGGCATTCAATACTGACCATTGATTTGGGGACCACTAACCCCGGTTAGAGATGGTGGCGAGGTAGGGAAGGTCAAAATAACACCCATGTTGGGGGGGGGGGGCAATGAATGGATTCTTTTCTTTTAATGGAAGTGAAAAGATCTCGAAGAGAAAGGAAAGTGGGTCAGCAGAGGGTAGAGAAAAGGGGATGATGATGATGGTGTAAGTGGGCTTTCTTTGTGTGTGTGGATGGTGTAAGTGGGCTTTGTGTGTGTGTGTGTTGACATGGTGTACCAAAATGTGGCGGTAACTAAGTGGTCCACTTGGATTGCTAAGTGGGCCCACAAGGGGGAGGGGGAAAAGATGATGATGATAAGCCTTTTTGTTGGTAGCTTTAAGTGGGGATTGTGGTACATACCCACCTAAGTTCATTATCAGGGACACGTGACTTCTGACAAGGCTTTTTCGGTTGGTTTGGAAGTGGGTTTGGAAGTGGGCTTGGATCTTCGTGTTGTTGGACAACTTGGGAACTAACTAACCCAAGTGAGTTTGTGGGTTTGCCCACTTTGAAGACCATAGTTAGGTGAAAAGCCACATGGTGGGTTGCCAATGGGGTTAGTTGGTAGTGTAATTGAGAACCAATTGTAGTGACTTTTTAGATGTGTGTTGTGTTTGTGGGCACTGGATGGATTTAGGTTTGGGGAGTTCCCCTTCTTTTTTTTTAGGAGGGGTTGGGTGGGTTGGGTTAGGGTTAGGGTTAGGGTTCCCCTCACCCCAAACATTACTTCTTCAAGTGTTTTTTTTTTTTTTTGGAGGGTCAATTTTGTGATGTAAGCAAAGTGGTGATGACCCACATGAAGATTTAGCCAAATTTGGTTTAAAGCTAAAATCTAGAAGTAAATAAAAAAAATTTAAACATCTTTTTTATATTTATTTTGGTTAAATGCTTGAACCAAGTACCAAAATATGGATATTCTCTTTTTTTCTAAATTTTGGCTATTTAAAACCTTTGAAAAGAACTTAAATTTTTAACACTTTTTAATTTCTAATATACAAAAGAAAAACCCCCAAAAAAAACCAAAAAAAGGAGAAGGGAAGAGAGGGGGTGAGAGAGAGAGAGAGAGAGAAAAGGCCTGTAAGTAGAAGAACCCAATGTAAATTGAGTTCCATTATCCTACTCTTATTATGCCTTGTCGTGAGGGGAAGTCCATGACTTCTTCATCAAAGAGACTTGATTAAACTTGTTTTTTGTTCTCACGCTTCCTCCTCTCCTTACTCCCACATGTCAGCAATTTGTGACTCTCTTACTTGAATTGTAAAGCCAGATTTTATTTTTCCATTTGCTTCACTGCAACATTTGGAGAGCTCTTGTGATATTTTAGGTTTCCTTTTCCCTCTCTGATATGCTTCTTGCAATTATTAAGTTTCGCTCCCTTTCCTTTTCTAGGTTAATTTGCTTTTTGTGATTGGTGGGTGGGGATTTTTGAAATATAATTTGTTCCTTTAACTCTCTTCATAACCCCGGTTAGGGTTTGGATTTTGCCTCTTGTGACTCATCAGGCTTGTCAAAGGTTTCATCATTTTGTGAATCTCTTGGTTTGTAATGTGATGGAGGACTTTTATGTGCTAACTTGATGTCCTTTAAATTCTACTCCTTTTTTTCCTTTATACACCTTTGTACGTTTTTTTGAATCAGTGGTGTGATTTATAAATAATAAAGTTTTGCAGGGTTTTATGACTTTATTGGCTTTGCTTGTAAGTGTAGGGAGAGACTTCATCAGCGTAAAGCACTGCCAGGACTTTTTCTTTGTATTTTCAGCTCCATTACCTACCTGCCTGAAGGAACCTGTTTTCAGCACGTTGGATCCTCTGCGGGGAAGGTACCAGCCAGACTGTACTGGGATCTTTTGACCAGATGAAGGTACCAGCCAGACTGTACTGGGATCTTTTGACCAGATGAAGGTACCAGCCAGCCAGCCTGCCTCTTACTATTTCTAAAAAGTGAAAAAATCCCAGGTTTTACGTAGGAAAATGACCTGAGTACAGGCCCTTCCGTGATTTGAGACCTACTTGGCCTACCGGCGGCCTCGGGCACAGATCTCAAATCGTGGAAAAGCCTGTTCTCAGGAACTTCTCCTATGCTTAAAAAACCATGTAAGTTTTTTCATTTGATCCCACATTCTGAGGAGTGTTCACCAGGTATGGGATGAGCCTAATTAGTAGAATAGAATTGGTGTGTGCACATGAATCGGTATAGGGGGTGGAGAATGGAGGTAAACTAGATCAAAAGCTTTTTGAATTAATTATGTGAATTTCAAACTTCACTTAAGAATTTGAGAATTTGGGACTATGAGCTTTTAGTCTAGTAAAATGTTTGTTTGAGTTTCATTTGAATTTCTTTGCAGATCTTGCTTTTTTTTAAAACTACAAATGGTGCTTTTTCTTGTCAAAATCGAGCCTCTCATGATGGCACAATTGTTTCTTATTTTTAAAGGTCTATGATTTTAGGGTTTAGAGACTTAGACAAAGGGAGATTATGACATTGATGATTTTAAGTTCATGACTGTTCATAATTTAATTATTGTCATCAAGTAGAGTTGGTAACAAGTTTTTGGCTTGATTTCAATAATTAGCACATTGAACATGCTTTTTCTAAAATCCTCATTATATGTTGACAATTTCAACCCTTGGGTTGGTTAGTTAGTCCAATTATTTACATTTAGTATTTTGATCTTTGTGATTAAGATACCTTGAAAAGAAAATTGCAACGTGTTTCATTGCCATTTCATTTTGTGAAAAATTGTACCATTGATCCATGATGATTATATGTATCTTACATTTGAACATATAATATGTACTAGTTTGAACCTCGTGCCTAATGCACAGGTGTGTGTGTATTTGACAGTACATATTACAAAATTACAATTACAAACTACATTTCCAAAACCTCTTTATATACAACATTCCGCATGTATCCATGGGGACCCTAGCTGCTGAAAATCTTGATGTTTGCACTGCTTGTGACCCGTGAGATAGCAACATACAGCTGACCATGGGAATAGACCAGAGATGGCAAATATACCCCCAACGTTGTTCAACTTGTAAGTAAGTAGTAAGTTACTTATTTAGTAGGTATCAATACGTTGAAAATTATTTCTTTGTTTTTGTATGTTGATAAGTTCCAGTATCCAGACCCCCTCCCTGTTCATAATGGTTAGGGTTTTTAGTGCAGCCAATTTTCACATGCATCATAATAATACCTTTGGCATCCAGCATATTATTATTATTGGCAAAATTGTTTTTCTAGGCAATCTGATCATTGCAATCACCAATATATTAAGTTTGTGTGCTAAAATGGCAACTCACATCCATTGTCATTATTATTATGGCAAATGCAAGCCTTGAAATTGCTAATATTTAATAAAAGTGTGCTTAACGGCTGCTCGCTCTAGCATCCATTGAACTATAATAAAAATTTATGGCAATGTAAAAAGCATTGAAAATTTCCAATATTTTAAAAAAAATTTCGAAAAAAAAAAAAAAAACCCCCAACCCAACCCAACTCTTTCAGTTGTTGAGAAAGAGACACGATGAATGTACCTAAGTCCAAAAACCCCAAAATTAATAATTAGAAAAAAATTTACAACATTAATATATATTATTCTCCATCACGCCGCGGTATTCCACTCTTTCTTCGCCCTGTCGGAGTAAACAGACCATGACAAGACGGATGGATGACCGGACAGATGGATGAAATGATGTTTCACAACGTCCTTTACTATATGTAATATAACAAAATTAATGTATTGATCTTTTGGTAAATGGATTATATGTGTTTTTTTAATCTCTCATCAATACAACTACACAATATTTTTTTCCTCCAATTTTTAATCTGAAAAATGTATTTTTGCCATTCGTTTTGATTCGCATCCTAATGACAAATGGGAGTAAAATTTTCACTCTTGTCCATTGTAAATTCAAATTGAGCTTTTTGCATGTTTTTCCAATACTGAACATGACAATTTGACAACAATAAAATCTTCCAAGTTCATTTCAAATTTATCTATTAGCTGATTTTTGTTGTTTAAAATTTTAGTATTGAATGTAATGCGATCATCTTCATGTGTGTATATGGGTTGCTTCTAGTGTTTTCTTCAAATTCTAATGTTTTGTATTTTTTCATATTAGTTTTGAAGACATGATGGACCATTTTATGGCTTGCATATTAAAGCATTATTTATGAACTTCCACATACACACATACATTATATTTTTTTTATATTTTTTTTCTAATTATTTTTTAAATGTTAAATATATCACTTTAAGATCTTGTTTGAATGGGAAGAAAATGTTGATTCATCTAAATTTGTGGAGCTCAATGTTTGCATTTTTTTAATATTTTGGAATAATTGTCCATTGAAATTTTGTTCTTTTTTTTTCAATTTACAATAAGGCACCAAATATAAATGAAAATTCTCAAACAAAGTTTAATTCAAAACATGGAAAGATTGAAAATTATATGAAACAAAAGGAAGAGAGGTAAAACATAAGGTTGTACTTAAATTGGTGTTCAATGTACTAAATGCAATGGGGAGTACCTTTATTTATATGTGTATGGGGACCCAATTCAAAAAAACACTTCCGTAAATTCTTTCATGTGACCTACCATTCCAAGAACCTTTTTGAATACCTCCTTAAATACATGTTACAAATTACAAATGGATGGTGGATGGAAGAATTCATTTATTAAGCAAAAAGTAGTTGGTGGTGGTAGAATTTCATTCATAAATGATGACCTAAATTAAACTAGTGGTTTTTGAGTTTTGAAAGTAAGTGTAGAATATTTTGTTTGCTCATACCAAGATGGTATGTATAGCGTCGGGAAGAAGCTATTTTTGATTCGAGGACATTTTCAACTTAGGGTGTTTAACTTCATTCAATAAGGTGAAGAACACTATTGGGTGGGCATGGGTGAGTTTTATGGAGTCATATTTTATAAAGGATTGTATAGCTTGGTGGCTTATTAGAGCAAGATCCATCCACACCCCCCCCACCACTATGTCGGCCTTCCCGGTGTCTACCATCGAGATCTTTGGAAAAAAAAAATCTTTTGATACTTTCTGGAGCTTTCCGTACATGATAAGCCTTTTTTGTGCATTATAGACTTGTTTCAGATGTGGATTGGTGTGTTTTTGACCCCCAAAAAAAAATTGTCATATTATTACCAAAAATTGAGAAATTTTTTTAAGGAATTTTTTCTGAGTGTAGATCTTAATAATTTTGTCAATTTTTGATATCACAACGAAATTTATTTGTTAAAATAAATCAATAAATAAAATTTTAAAAATCCCTTGATGTGGAACTTCATAGGAAAGGAGGCAATACCTAAAGTATGTAAAGGGAAGAGAACCCATTTCCTCCCAAGACTAAAAATTTGCAACCTAGGGTACTTATACACTTCAGTGGAGAGACAAAATAAAAGTGTGGGGGTGGTGCTTTTGATGGTGTGCCAAAGTTCAATAGAAGTTTGGACTATGTAGATTGGTGGCTTCTATTCGAGCATGTACTGTAGAAATTCTTGAAATTTGTGAGTCGATTCCATTCATGTGTGGTGGTGAAGTATTATGAACTTTTGAGGCAAAGTGAGAGATGGGGGGGGGGGGGGGGTTTTTTTTCCTTGGGAAAATTCTCCACAATTTTCCAAAAAAAACCCCAAAACCCTTAAAAAAAAAAA
>Ga0116229_10005510_pt1 | contig 20613 bp, 13 predicted proteins | sample S1TSphgellanicum_3_FD_87313 | JGI IMG/M metagenome (GOLD analysis project Ga0116229, IMG submission 87313) | Host-associated microbial communities from peat moss isolated from Minnesota, USA - S1T2_Fc - Sphagnum magellanicum MG | ecosystem: Host-associated > Plants > Peat moss > Unclassified...
AGACTTGAAATAAAATACCCCTTCAACGGACTGTCATGATTGACACTGCGTCTAAAATACTCAAACTATAAGCAGGACTTAGGTTTTGGTAATAGCGTCGCGATCGCTTGTGAGAAATGCGGGTTTAGCCCTGGTGGAGCCGAAGGGCTAAAAATGGAAAAAGTTCGACTGTTCCCTTCATCGTTGAGTGCTACGCAAAAATACATAAGCGTGAACGTCTCACTTTTTCCCACCTTACATCCCCTCCTTACTTCGTTGAAGGAGGGGAATTACGGCGAATCTATTAAAAAGTATTGCAAATATTTAGCTTTTTTTGGGTGTTGCATAATGGCAAGATAACTTCATAATCATAGTAGGTAGTGCTGAGCTTTACTGATCGTGTGCAGCGTAGCCCATCCTACAAATTATCCCTTGAATATGCAACACCTTTTAAGGTGATAGGGTGATGGAGTCTCATGTGATGAGGGGGAAGAACGTGGCTAACAGAAACGTATTAAGTGGTGAGTGGTGAGTGGTGAGTGGTATCTTTTGACAACCTGCAACTAACAACCAACAACCAACACAATTAATATGCCAATCTACTTTTACTGGGGTGAGGATGATTTCGCTATGGAAAAAGCGGTTGCGCTTGTGCGCGATCGTGTCCTTGATTCGCAATGGACAAGTTTTAACTACACCTCATTCTCCCAAGAGCAAACTGATGCTGTTATCCAGGGGTTAAATCAAGTTATGACACCGCCTTTTGGATCTGGTGGGCGCTTGGTTTGGTTAGAGAATACTAACATTTGCCAGAACTGCGTTGACAATATATTAGCAGAATTACAGCGAACCCTACCTGTAATTCCTGAAAACGCATTTTTATTGCTCACTAGTAGTAACAAACCTGATGAACGACTCAAATCAACAAAACTGCTGAAAAAATTTGCAGAATTTCGGGAATTTCCCGTGGTTCCTCCCTGGAAGACAGAATTGTTGGTGCAGTGCGTCAGCCAAGCTGCACAAGCTGTAGGCGTGAAATTAACTGCTAACACTGTAGATATATTGGTAGAGGCTGTAGGCAACGATACACGACTCCTTTATAATGAGCTTGAGAAATTACGGCTTTATGCTGGAGGTAGCAACCAACCCTTAGATGTGAGCATCGTTACTCAGTTAGTAAAAAATACAACTCAGAATAGCTTACAATTGGCAGCAGCAATTAGAACAGGGGAAACAGCTAAAGCTTTGGCAACATTAACCGATCTCCTCGGTGCTTGTGAACCTCCTTTGAGGATAGTTGCTACACTGATTGGTCAATTTCGCACCTGGTTATGGGTAAAGATCATGATAGAAAGTGGTGAGCGAAATCAAAATGCGATCGCCAAAGCTGCTGAGATAGGCAATCCTAATCGCATCTACTATTTACAGAAAGAAGTCAACGCCCTTTCTGTGCAGCAACTGATCACCAGCTTACCCCTTCTCCTAGATTTAGAAGTTAGTCTTAAGCAAGGAACTTCGGAAACTATAGCACTTCAGACTAAAGTTATTGAACTTTGTCAAGTATTCCGAAGAAGTTGAAAACAAATGTCTACATTTCATAGAGACTCTGATGGAACTTATCACTCTTAAAATAATTCAGAGTGATTAACATAATACCCACTGTAGTTATTTCTCAAATATAAAATGAAGAGATTTGACCCTTGCTTTTGCCGACATAGCTTAACTTGGAAGCTTTCCCAATCTTCGTTTTTGGGAGCTTTTGCTACTGTAGGTTTGGTTTCTAGTACTTTTATCTTTAGTTTACAAATTGGCGCTCAAACTCCAGCACCTGTTGACAATACTGAACTTCTAAGTTACTCCAGAGCCTTATTAAAAATGGAGCCAGCACGCCAACAAGCCTTTGAAGAAATCAAGAAAATTATCGGTAGCGGAGAAGTTCCAAAAATTGTTTGTAACGATCCTAATAGCATGAATGGACTTCCTGGCAAGGCTAAAGATATTGCAGTTAACTACTGCAATAACTCCCAAAAGATAGTTGAAGAAAATGGTTTTACCATTGATCGCTTCAATAAACTTACTGTAGAGATTCAAAATAATAGTAACTTGAAACGGCAGATTTATAATAACTTGCTCCGACTACAAAAGAGTTCTACCTCTCAGTAAATCAAAGTTACAGCAGAAGTCAGAAGTCAGGAGTAAAAAGGGCTTTTTGTCTAGATTTTAGACAAAATACTTATACTTCACTTACTTGCAATATGCTGTAAAATTCCACCGTGCCATTAAACTTATTGACAGAAAAAACAATTGTGTATTATCCCTCGTTACAAGGCTCTGCCTACCGTCATCACAGTAGATATATAGCAATCCTAAATGAGTTATAAACACCTCTCCCTTGTCCTCCTTGTCCCCCTTGTTCGGATCTCAAATAGGATTGCCATAGAGCCCTTTTTACTTCTGACTCCTGACGAAGTAGCGCATGTATTCTGCTGTATTGTGTTTAGGCTATTCTTTAGTATCAATAAAAGCTTGTTGTTTGAGATGAATATTTTTTATGTGCTTCTTCACAGTGTTTATAGAAATGAAGAGATGAGAAGCAATCTCTTTGTAGCTATATTTAGCTCGATATAGACACCAAACTTCAACTTCTCTGTGAGTCAGTCTGTATTTTGTGGCTTCAGCAAGCACAGCGCCCTTTAGAGACTCATATCGGTTCTCAATCGTTATTAACAAACAAGGACGGTCAAATTGGTTTAGATCTAGCCATCTCACCCGAATCCAAAAAATATTTGACTTATCAACCACAATCTCATCAGACAGAATGATAATTTTGTCTCTCGGTAAACTTCGAGCTAATAATGATTCGCAAAGCTTCCAAATAGGAGTTGGTAAGACATTCAGATTAGAAGTGCCTTGATTGAGTTGACGAAAAATCTGGTAAGCATATGCATTAGCATATACCAGTTCACCTGTCTCACTCAAAATTAATATACCGTCTTGGAAGCTTTCAAGCACTTCTTGCACCCAACAAACATCTTGATAAGTGTCTAATTGAGTGTTGTCTAGCTGTTGATTTTCATCTATTATTTTTACTAGCGTATTTCTTAGGCTTATCATATGAGATGGAGCAACTTTATAAATACTATTTATTTAGTAGTTGCATCTAAAGTTGACATATGCACCTTAAGTTTCATCCGTTAACTACCTACACCTACCCTTCGGGAGGTGTAGGCTTGCAAAAAACAAGCCTACCTACGTAGGTTTTGGAAATTTATCTTTTGAGGCAAACCCTTGAAGCTTTCTTGAGTTTTTGCCTCCCCCGCTTCCCCCGTCGCCACTGCCTCCTATTCAGGTGCGTCCGACTAAGCTAGCGACTACTGTAGCTAACTCAGCTGGCTCAACAGGTTTAGGCAAATGGATCTGAAAACCTTCCTTGATAGCTCGTATGCGATCCTCTGCTCTAGCATACGCTGTTAAAGCTGCAGCAGGAAGCTTTAACAGCGTATGCTCTGGGGAAGTCGATATGTCTGGTACATATTCTAGCGATGTCTCTTGACTCGCAGCTTCGCGTCTCCGTACTTCGCGAATCAAAGAGTAACCATCCTCATCTGGCATTCCAATATCGCTTACCAAAACATCTGGTTTCCACTCTAGAATTGCAGAAAGTGCTTCCTGCGCTGATGCTACCGCCATCACGTTGGCTTGGCACTGCTTAAGTGTTGTTGTCAGATAGTCACGAGTATCAGCTTCGTCGTCTACAATTAACACCTTCAAGCCTTTAAGCGAGGGGGCTAGGGCAGGACACTCCTGTGCGGAGGAGGTTTCCTGGATTGAGGAAAGTGTCCGTTGTTCCCTCTGCGGTTGGGGTCTGAGGGGGAGAGGTTCTGAAGTGACTCCCCTTGTCTCCTTTTCCCCTGGTCCCTCTGTCATTTTTAAGAGTGACAGTATGACAGTAAAAGTTGCCCCTTTTCCTTCACCTGGGCTATCAACGTAGACATTACCGCCATGCAGTTCTACTAAATGACGCACGATCGCAAGTCCTAGTCCCAGTCCACCATGTGACCTTGTACTAGAACTATCAGCTTGACGAAAGCGATCAAAGACGTAAGGGAGAAACTCAGAATTAATCCCAATGCCTGTATCACTAACTGTGATTTTGGCAAAGCTTGGTGAGTAGAGGGGAGAATCTCCTTGTCCTTTCTCTTCCTCTACCCGTGCCAACTTGATTTCTACTCGACCACCGGAGGGAGTAAACTTAATGGCATTGGATAGCAAATTCCAGATCACCTGCTGCAAGCGATCTGCGTCTCCAGAAATTAGGAATTTAGGGTATTGTTGAAGATCAACAGCATCTCCCAATCCAAAATCTGGATTCTTCGGTTCCCCATCAGGAACAGGCGAAAATTGAACATCGATTTCCTTTGCCTCTGCGGCTAAGCGTACAGTCTCAATCGCTGCTTCCACAATCGGAACCAGATCGCAAGTACGAATATTCAGACGCAACTTGCCTCTAATCATCCGCGAGATATCCAGTAAATCTTCAATTAACTGCTTTTGCACCTTAGCGTTACGCTCAATCGTTTCTATTGCTTGAGCTATTTTCTTTTCATCTAACTTGCGAGAACGCAAAAGCTGTGCCCAGCCAAGGATGGCGTTGAGAGGCGATCGCAACTCGTGGGATAATATTGCCAGAAACTCATCTTTCATGCGATTGGCTTCTCTTAACTGCTCCGTTTGCTGCTGTAAAGAAGTAATCAAGCTAGCTCGTTCCATTGCGATCGCAATCTGGTCACAAACTGCTTGCATCATCCCTATTTCATTGGCGGTAAACTTCAACCGACTGCGGCTACCAAAAGCAAGAGTACCTAAAAGCCGCCCCTGTGCTATCAACGGGTAACAATAATAAGCCGTAATGCCGACAGAGCGAATTATCTCCGTTTTTGGGTCAGTTGATTGCTGCACATTTTCTATAGCGACTGGACAACGCTTCGCAGCAACATTACCACACACTTCTTTTCCAAACTCCAACCATTCAATACTGATGGCAAATTCCTCGGTAATACCACTATAAGAAGCTAGCTGCATTGCTTGGGAGTTTTCCTTGACCAAGTAGTTCAAGTAAACATCTAAACCGATTTGCTCTCTGAGCTTTTTGAACACGCTGTCTACTAGTGCTACTGGATGCTGACTCGATAGCAGATCGTTAGCTGTATTAAATAGTAGCTGAAGCCTTGTGTAACCTAATGACAGCGCTTTTTCTACCCGCTTAAGATTGGTGATGTCTTGGAATGTTAATACGCATGTAGCCGGATGACCGTGCATTGCAGGTAGGGTGTCAGCAAATACCAGTAGAGAGCGGGTATCATTTTGTGTATGCCAGTCAAGTTCAAACCCCTCAATGCGTTCACCATGAGCTACCCGTACACCAGGAGCTTGTTCGTCTGGAATGGGATTTCCTGTCACATCGGTAGAGTGGTAAAAAGTATCATACTCTTCGGCTGATTTAGCCTTAGGAAATTTACCTCCAGCCACTTTATCAGCAGCTTTATTGGCGAAAGTCACCCTTGCTGTTCCAGGTTCGATAAACAGCAGTGGTGTTGGCATGAGGTTCAGCACTTCTTCTAGCCATTTTTGTTGATGCAGGAGTGCTTCCTCTGCTTGCTTGCGTACCGTAATATCGTCAGCGAAGCCCAGAATCTGATAAATTTCTCCCTTTTCATCTAGAATTGGCACATACTTAATAAATGAAGTGAAAGTACGATGATCTGGTAAGTTTATAGTCGCTTCTGTTGTTTGTAAAGTGCCTGTTTCTTGTGCCTGAATCAGAGTCGCAAGATAAGACTCATATACCGCCAGTGGCAAGATTTCCTCGTCAGTGTGTCCAAGAACTTCCTCTTTTGATTTTTGAATCTGTTCCAGTGCTGTAGCATTCACAAACTGTATCCGCCGCTGGGCATCGTAGATGACAAAGGAATCAGGGATATTATCAACCGCCAACCGGAATCGCTCTTCGCTCTGACGTAACGCTTCTATAGCCTGCTTGCGATCGCTCAAGTCTAGAATAAATGCTACTGACTCTTCTCTTTTTTCTCCTACCAGCGTGTAACCAACTAAAACTGGGACACGGCTACCATCCTTGCGAATGTATTCTTTCTCATAGGGCGTGCAAGCACCGTTCGCCTTTGCTTCGGCAATGCCTTGTTCATCTATGGTTAGATACTCTGGTGGTGTGAGATTAATCCGGCTAATCCCGCTTGCTATGTCCTCTCGCGTGTAGCCAATTATCCGTAGAAATTCGTCGTTTGCCTGCTTGGTAGTGCCTTGAATATCGGCAAACATAATGCCGATGAGATTAGCATCTACGAAACTATTCAGCTTTTCTTCCTTTACCCTCAGTGCCAATTTTGCATGATCACGTTCATTGCTTAGACCTTCAACTAAGGCTGCATTGTGCCAAATTAAAACACAGAAGCTTATAATCAGCACCACCACAAGCAGTGATATCGCCAACGACGGATCGTATACTCCTAGCCGTTGCCCTTGCAGAATTAACCACCCCAGCATCATTGGCACTATAATCGCAGCGACTAACAAGCGACGTGCCAGCAACCCTCCGTAGGTATCGCTAGTGACTACCCGCATCAACCCTTGGTCTGTTCGTGTACCTAGAATACCTACACACAGCACCGAGAACGTTGCTGCTGTATGTAATGCCATTGCTTTTGTTTGGGGAAGCATGTGGTAGAGACTTTCCACTTGATAGGCATAGCCCATCAAGGCAATTCCGGAAATCACACCAGCTAAGAGAGCGAAAGCCTGAGCATACCAGTAGCTGCGGTAAGTTTTTGGGTAACCCAGAAGCTCTATGGCTCTGCCTACAAGCATAAAATTCAGTGCTGTGTTTAACCCCATTCGCCCTGGATGATATGCCGTTACTGTGATTGGCACATCACGGAACAGCAGCTCGTCAACGCCGAAATTCCAACTCAAGAGATATTGACTAAGTGTGATCCAACCGATTATCTGAACCGTTAATGCACATACTCTGGCAACCACAGGAGGAGGGGACATTTTCTCCCCCTCCTCCCCTCCCCCTCGTCTTAAAGACAGCCATAGCGACACACCAGACAAAATGAAGCATAGAGCCGCATTGACCTTCATGCTTACCGCGCTCAAAGAGAAAAAGCTTTCGAGAAATTCAAGGCGAAGCCCCCAGCCAAGCAGTACCAAGCAGCCTACGATAATGGTGATAGCACTTGCTACTTGTCCAACCAGTGACTGTGAAGAGATTTGATTTAAGTCTTGTTGGCGTGAGCGGTTGACGTTTGACATTTTTGAATATTTTGTAACCGCACCTGTATAGCGTGGTAGATTTCTATACTTCGTTTAGTATTTATTCATCAGTATCCCTTCATATTTACTTTTTAGAACCCAGTTTAAAATCTACCTTTATGCATATTTTATCGTTTTAAAGTAGATTTTAGGAAACAGGGATGAGGTGAGTGGGCAGAGTCAAACCTAACTATGTAACAGTTTGTGAAGTAGGCTTGCCAGAATTAAATTTAACTTAAGAAAACAATTTAAATCGCACAAGCTGAGTTTCAATAACTTGAGGTAAGATTTGATTCAGTTCTTTACGATCTTGAAATTGGACAATTTGTTTTTGTGGTAAGTCAAAGGGAGTTTGACCTGGCAAATCTACACGCTGCATTTGCGCAAGTAAAATTTGCTCAGGCCGCTTACTTTGAATAGCATAGCCAATTTCAACACAGACATTTGGACTAGGAATCAATTTGGCAGTTTCTTTGCTGTCGATCCTAGCAATGGGCGTAGTATCAGCAATAAACAGTAAACTCTTACGGATTTTTCGTGCAATGGCACTTCCTAGCCGCAGAGGACCGTCTTGAGGACGGTGTGATTCTACTATTTTTAGAGGCATACGCGATCGCAAGTTCAGCATTTCTAAACTATGCAGCAATCCCTCCCGAAGAGCATCACTTGCTTCTGCATACTCAGTTTGATAGCACAAAAAAATTGTTGGGTCTAACTGCGCTAATAAAGACTGCTTGGTAAAATAAATTTCATGACTTATCAAGTCAATGTTAGCTACAAAATAGCCTCCACTACCCTCAATATAGAATTCAACATTTTCTCCTTCTAGATAGCGCCCAAACCAATTTGACTGTTTAACTTCCTCTGTGTCTTCCAAGAAGTCTGCTCTTAATGCTGATTTCAATAAGCTTTTTTTACTAAGGCGAATGTCTGGCGGACGTTTTTCCACTTCTCGAATTGGCTCGTAATCCTCGATATACCATGCTCTTAGAGCAATAATGGACATAAGGTGCTATTTCGACTATCTCTTGCTATTGAACTTCGTACAAGCTTAGCAGACTCGATTAATGACTTTTCTACTGAGTTAGAGATGTGGCACATTAAAGCGCTTCGCACGGGTGTGGGGTGTGGGGAACCCTCGTTCTATGGGGTGGCATACCAATCTTCCCTTCACCTCACAAGAAAGTTTTCGGTCATCCATCTAAGTAATCATTTCTCAAGTCAATACTACATAACTGGTGTATGCTTCTCTTTAAGTAAAGAAATAGGAAAAGCCTCCTCGTGGATGAAAGTATCATTAAAATCTTAAAACCGATTCCAAAAGTTCAAACACAGCCAGATGAATTTGAACTTCAATCAGGTTTGACTCAAACTCAAGAAATTAGCAGCTTCAGAGAAGAATCACCATCTCCAGAGCCAGAACCACTAGATATCCCTGAACCAACGATGATGAGGTTTGTTAGCACTGATTCCAGCGGTTGGAGAGTATCAGATATTTTGCGAGAAATTAGACTCGATAATTTTGAGACGGGTGATGTAGATTTAGTGGAGTAGAGAGTACTTCAGGGATATTGTAGAGGAAGGCGATCGCTCACTCTGAAGTTGCGGTTCAATAAGCACTAATCGCAACTTCGACTCAATTATAAATAGAAACACGTATTACCTTAATGTATCAAAAAATACCCTCAACTCAGATCTTGCACCACCATCTTGTTGCGAAAATCGGAGCCCAGAAAGCTTATTCTTTCGTAGGGTGGGCACTGCCCACCAGCCCTCCCTATCGAAGGTGCAAGATCTGAGCCTCTTACGGGCGAGGCGTAGACGCTTTTAGCGGCTTGTCGTCAAACATCGCTCCCGTTATACTCACCACGGCTATAACTTGCGTTTTTGCTCGTAAGATAATATATTCACGGCTCATAAATTTCAACGTTTTTTGGTGGTTTCAGCCTTTACATTTGAGGTAGTGAGTTTCTCAGAAGCACCCCACGGACGGCGCACCACCCGTTATGAATGGAAGAAACACCTCCACTCCTTAACGGCGGGGAGAAGAGAGCCCCTACCCACGGATAATGCCCACTGCCCACTGCCCGTGTTTCTTGAGAGCGCCCCACCGGCGGCGCACCACCCGCTACGAATGGAAGAAACACCTCCTTAAATGCTTCCTGCTCCCTGCTCCCTGCTCCCTGCTCCCTGCTCCCTGCTCCCTGCTTCCTGCTCCCCTGCTCCCCACTCCCCACTCCCCGTATTTCTTAAGAGTTTTGACTAGGGCTACTTGGTGGAACTTGTCCAGGTGGTGCTTCCTCAGGGGGAGCAATTTCTTCAACAGAGAGTGGTGTTTTTTCCTCACTCCTCCTTTGTGCTTGGGTCGATGGGATTGGGGGGTGAGGTTCGAGAGTCTCAGTATCTGCTTTTGCAGCTTCTACCAATTCTGGAGATGGGGGATTTGGTGGAATGAGTTCTGGGACACTCTCGGCTTGTGATTCGGTTGGCTGCTGTGGTGTAGGAGTACGGTAATTGAGAATATCCACAGCCGATTTGCCAGGTGCAGGGGTAGTTACTCCAGTTTTGGGGGTTTTAGGTGTTTTTTTACTCACCGTCTGCTGTACCCGGTCTTTGACGCCCGTGAAGGCGTTAGCAATACCCTTTTGCAACTGGGAAAGCCTTTCCGGCAGCGACAACTTGGTAACCTGCTGCTGAATGGTAGTTTTCACCGTATCAGCGCTAGGTATCTGGGTTTGTTGTGCTGTTGGTGTCAGTTGCTGACGTAATGAAAGTGTTTGCCAGCCAAACCAATATAAAAGAGCGACACTAGCCACATGACCCAGCAAAAGACCTCCGGTTATGCGTTGTGCAAACACCCATAAAATCAGGGCGTAAAATAGCCCTACACCACTCCAAATAAAATCATTCTTGCGGTGGATTTCTGGGAAGAAAAAGGCTGCTAGGTAAATAGCTATACTACCAAGACCGATCGCCAGTGCCAGGACATATGCCAGCATATTATGGTTACTCCTTATAATGTCACTTGACCAGGAAGAATTCAGCATTGAGGAACCAGAAGCCAGAATAGTTTTTGTGAGACTAGGGTTGAATCATTAGTACAAGCCCCCTTGCTGTGGGGCAGAATGGGAAAAGAGACTCAATGCCTTTTTAAAACCCCATCCTTTCTCCTGACTCCTGTACGGGCGGGGTTACCCTGCCCCTACTTCTGATTCTGACTCCCGACCCCTGACTCCTGACTCCTCATCTCCATTTTGCAAATTTTGCCAGATATATTGCTGAGTTAGATCCAAATTAAAATTAATTATCTATATGTACGGTGTGTATTTTTACTGTATATATTAACTCTTAATGTCTTCTTTAGGGGAGAAGCAAAAATCTCGGACTACCCTAAAGATAAAAGGATCTGCAAGAGTTAGCCAAGAAAATCTATGACACAGCAAAGCTTTGGTGTGATTGGTTTAGCCGTTATGGGTGAAAACCTGGCTCTAAATGTTGAGCGCAATGGCTTCCCAATCGCAGTTTACAACCGCTCGCGTGATAAAACTGATGTTTTTATGGCAGAGCGTGCTCAGGGAAGAAACGTCAAAGCCGCTTATACCCTAGAAGAATTTGTTGCAGCCTTGGAACGTCCCCGCAAAATCTTGATTATGGTCAAAGCTGGCTCACCAGTAGATGCGGTGATTGATCAGCTTAAACCCATGCTAAATGAGGGCGACATCATTATCGACGGTGGCAATTCTTTGTATGAAGATACGGAACGACGTACCCGCGAATTAGAACCACAGGGTTTTCGCTTTATTGGCATGGGCGTTAGTGGTGGTGAAGAAGGGGCGCTGAATGGTCCATCGTTGATGCCTGGAGGAACAAAAAGCTCCTACCAGTATTTGGAACCAATTCTCACAAAAATTGCTGCCCAAGTCGATGATGGTCCTTGTGTGACATATATTGGTCCTGGTGGTGCCGGTCACTATGTCAAAATGGTACACAACGGCATTGAGTACGGCGATATGCAGCTGATTGCCGAGGCGTACGACTTGCTGAAAAATGTCGCTGGACTTGACCATAATCAGCTACATGAGGTTTTTTCTGAATGGAATAAAACCGACGAACTCAATTCATTTTTGATTGAAATTACGGCAAATATTTTTCCCTACATTGACCCAGAAACAAATCTACCTTTAGTTGATTTGGTGATGGACGCAGCAGGGCAAAAGGGAACCGGACGCTGGACGGTGCAGAGTGCTTTAGAGTTGGGAGTTTCTATTCCAACAATTATCGCGGCGGTGAATGCCCGAATTATCTCTTCCTTCAAAAAAGAACGGGTAGCTGCATCCAAGATACTCACAGGTCCAACTGGCAAGTTTGAGGGAGATACCAAAGCTTTTATCAACATGGTGCGGGATGCCCTCTATTGCTCAAAAATCTGTTCTTATGCTCAGGGAATGGCACTTTTGGGTACAGCATCCCATACGTATAATTACGGTTTGAATCTGGCTGAAATGGCGCGGATTTGGAAGGGTGGCTGTATTATTCGCGCTGGATTCTTGAATAAAATTAAGAATGCTTTTAACGCAAATCCAGCGCTGCCTAACCTTTTATTGGCTCCTGAATTTAAGCAGACGATTCTCGACAGACAAACAGCTTGGCGCGAGGTATTGGCGACAGCCGCAAAACTCGGAATTCCAGTGCCAGCGTTTAGCGCGTCTTTAGATTATTTTGATAGCTATCGGCGCGATCGCTTACCTCAAAACCTGACTCAAGCCCAACGCGACTACTTCGGTGCCCACACTTACGAACGTGTCGATAAGCCAGGAGTTTTCCACACTGAATGGACGCCGATTGCTGAGGCCTCTGTGCAAACTTCAACGCCGGACAAACTGCAAGCTAAGTTACCAACTACACCTCCAAAGTCTAAGTGATGTTTAGAGAGTTTTAGTTGCGAATTTTGAAGGTGGCTCTGAATTTCAGAGTCACTTTTTTTTACAATTTGCGCGATTTCATCCCCTATCTGTTCGCGCAGCGTCTCCCCCTTGGGAGAAGCACGAAACTCAGACGCTGAGAAGTCCTATTTTTCAGGGGTTTTCGGCATCTTCCTTATAATTAAATTATTTTGAAGCATTTTGTTGTAAATATGTAACTAGCTGCTCTCCTGCTGTCTCAATGTGTCGTTTCAGTAGCCTGACAGCAGTTTTAGTATCTCGTTGACGACACGCATCCAACAGTTGATAATGTTCCTTCTGCGATCGCTCCAGGTAATCCATCTGCTCCATCTGAAGGCGGACATAGCGATCAGTATTCACATGTAGGTTTTTAATAATTGCCAGCAACCGAGGACGGTCGGCGATGGCATATAGCGTAGCATGGAATTCCCAGTTTAGTTTTGCCCATAAACCCGCATCGGTTGCACTGTCAGTTGCTGACAAAATCACTGCTGCTTTTTCTAAATCCAATTCGGTCAGCTTGGGAATTGCCAACTGAATTGCTAATACCTCCAAAGCACTCCGAATTTCGCAAATTTCTTGCGCCTCTTTTGTCGTCAGAACTGACACCGTCGCTCCTCGATTTAGATGGAGTGTGACCAAACCTTCTGCTTCTAACTGCCGTAAAGCTTCTCGTACGGGGATACGGCTCACTCCAAACTGAGTCGCAATTTCATCTTGTCTTAGAGATTGTCCTTCCCGAAAGATGCCTTGTAGGATTGCTTCCCGCAAAGCATCTGCGATTAAATCTGGTGTACTGCGCTGTTGCAGCAGATTAACTGCCAAGTGATTTAATTTCATAATGTATATTGTATACGATTCCCATTTTTTTGTATACAATATCCAAAAGAACTCAGGAGTTAGGAGACAGAATTTAGAATTGAATTCTGTGCGACTGGCTGATAGCGCAGCCAGCGTCGGAACGAGCGTCGTCCGCGTACCCCTTCTCCCAAGGGGAGACGCACTCGCGTTCGGGGAAGCAAGCTACGCGCAGCGTCTCGTAGAGAGCGTCTGAGTAAAGGGGTTTAAATCTCCATTGTCTACACGGTGTCTACAATTGGTTGGGGTCAGGATCCACATACTCTTGATTCTGACTCCTGACTCCTGAATTCTTCTTCAACAATCCCCTTAATTGACAAGGAGACACAGTTATGAGCATTCGACCGCAACCAGACAGAGTCATTATCTTCGACACAACCCTACGGGATGGCGAACAGTCACCAGGCGCAACGCTAAATGTAGAAGAAAAACTAGCGATCGCTCAGCAACTGGCTCTCCTGGGGGTCGATGTGATTGAAGCTGGATTTGCAGCAGCCAGTCCTGGCGATTTTTCAGCCGTCAGAACCATCGCTGAACAAGTCGGGGGATCTGGTGGACCAATCATTTGTAGTTTGGCAAGAGCCGTTCGACAGGATATTCAAGCTGCGGCGGAAGCATTGCAACCTGCTACTCGTCCTAGAATCCACACAATGATCTCTACCTCTGATATTCACCTCAAGTACCAATTGAAAAAGTCAACGGAAGAGGTACTGGCGATCGCTAAAGAGATGGTAGCCTATGCCAAGTCTTTTGTAGACGATGTAGAGTTTTCACCAATGGACGCCAGCCGGACTGACCCAGAATTTCTCTATCAGGTGCTGGAGGTGGCGATCGCTGCTGGTGCAACCACTATCAACATTCCCGATACCGTTGGCTACTGTACACCTAAAGACATGGGAACTCTCATTCAGGGTATTCGAGAACATGTTCCCAATCTTGACAAAGTGATGCTTTCTGTTCACACCCAAAATGATTTAGGTTTGGCTACCGCTAATGCCTTGGCAGCGATTGAAAATGGTGTGCGTCAGGTAGAGTGTACAATTAATGGAATTGGTGAACGAGCAGGCAATGCTGCACTGGAAGAGATTGTAATGGCGTTGCAAGTCCGTAAACCCTATTTCAACCCCTACTTTAGTCGCCCGGTTGAATCAGATGCACCCCTAACCAACATCAAAACCCAAGAGATTTACAAAACTTCTTGCTTAGTTTCCCAGTTAACAGGGATGCTAATTCAGCCTAATAAAGCGATTGTGGGAGCAAACGCTTTTGCCCATGAATCAGGAATTCACCAAGATGGTATCCTCAAGCACCGCCAGACCTACGAAATTATGGAAGCGGCTGCCATTGGGTTGCCTGAAAACCGCATTGTTTTGGGTAAGCACTCAGGACGGAATGCTTTCCGAACTAGGCTTCAGGAATTAGGGTTTCACCTGAGTGAGGCTGACTTAAACAAAGCCTTCACTCGGTTCAAGGAAGTCGCCGACAAGAAAAAAGAGATGTCAGATTGGGATTTAGAGGCGATAGTCCGAGATGAAATGCAAATTCAAGTAGAAAGCGGCTTTCAACTCGAACACGTCCAGGTGATTTGTGGCGACTGCACTTGTCCGACTGCAACCATAACAGTTGTGACTCCAGATGGAAAAATTCTTACGGATGCGACTGTAGGCACTGGTCCAGTGGATGCAGTCTATCAAGCAATCAATCGACTGGTACAGATTCCTAATCAACTCATTGAGTTTTCCGTCCAATCTGTAACCAGTGGTATTGATGCTTTGGGAACAGTCACGGTTCGCTTACAGCATCAAGAGCGAATTTTTTCTGGGCAGGCTTCTGATACTGACATTGTGGTAGCAGCAGCTTATGCTCATGTAAATGCGCTTAATCGTCTTTATCGTTACTTGCAAAGGCAACCTGAGAAGTCAAAATCTGATACTCTAGACTCCGCTGCGGTTAATTGCTCATAGGACAAGCTACTCCCTTTCCGCTAGAAGATGACTTATTGACTCCTCTAACTTGGAAGTGGGGAGTGGGGAACTCGGGGCCCCCTCTGGGGATTAGGGGCAATGGGGAGTGGGGTAAAATATCGTAGCGTTATGTTCATAGTTGCGCTTTAGCGCGCTGAAGCGCAACTACAAGCCTTTTATGACGATACGAATTTATGAAATGCATTACCTATAGCGATTCTCAGTTGAATGCAATACACCCTTGTCCTCCTTGTCCCAAACCCTAATCTCTGTATTCTATACAAGTGAGAAGCGCTATCTTACCACGATACGTCCCATTTAGATATACTTTGCACGCTTATAAGCATGAGGTACAGATTTATCTGCGTCGAGGGTGCGTACCCTCCGGGAAGCCGCCCTCCGGGCGTCTACATCTGCTGTTTTTAAATCCTTAATGTAGCACACCCGATTGAAAAGCACTATAAAGCACTATATTGACTACAAGCCTCTTTTATAGTACATTTGTCCTATAAAACTTGATCATCTATAGAAGTAGGAGATAATAATGTTGCTGTTAATCATTGCCAGCAGCGCGAGCAACTGTTGGGGCAAGCGCAGCGCTCATTGCACTCATCAAGACGACAATACCTAAAGCAATGCGGAGGTTAAGAAGATCGGCGACAAAACCGATGAGCGGTGGTCCACAGAGCAATCCACAGTAGCCGGTGGTTGTCACAGCAGCTAGTGCAAGACCCGGAGCCATTCCCGGAGTACGTCCAGCAGCGCTAAATACAATGGGTACAATGGAGGATAAGCCAACACCAACGCAGGCAAAGCCAATAAGGGCAGCAATTGGCTGAGCAACTATTAAAGATAAACTTAATCCAGTAGCAGCTAGAGTGCCACCAAAGCGTACCATCCAAACAGGTCCCAAACGCTGGGTAACTCGATCTCCTATGAGACGACATACAGCCATAGCTACCGAGAACACTGCGTATCCAGCGGCCGCCAGTCCCAGTCCTGTCTTAAGCGTTCCGTGGAGATAGACTCCAATCCAGTCAGCCATTGCACCTTCGCTGAGCATAACGCAAAACGCCACTATCCCCAAGTTAACGAGCGATTGCGTTGGGAGAGCAAAGGTTGGTTCAGCAATGACACTATCAATTTCAGTAGGTAACAGCTGACATGATGCTAGAACTACCACAATGAAGAGCAAGAGTGCTGCGCCAAGCAAATGTGCTTTAGGGTTAACCCCCAAAGAAGCTATTAAACCGCCACTGGCTGCACCAGCCATGTTACCAACACTGTATAAGCCGTGAAATGACGACATGATTGGTCGGTGGTAACGCCGTTCGACAGCAATGGCTTGAGCATTCATCGCCACATCCAACGCTCCAAAAAAAACGCCTACAACTAGTAGGGCGCTTGTCAGTAGAGGTAGATTTGGGGCAAGGGTGGGCAAGGGGATCACTATACAGTAAAACAGTGCCGCTAACTTCGTGACTGGACGGCTACCCAGGCGAGCAATTAACCATCCTGTTATGGGCATTGCTATTAGCGCCCCGACTGCTGTACCCAACAGTGCTACTCCCAGTGCACCATTACTCAACCCCAGTTTCTGTTGGATTGACGGGATGCGTGCCACCCAGTTAGCAATTCCTGCACCGCAAACGAAGAACACTGTTGCTACAGCCAATCGGGCGGATCTGGGTAATACTGTTTTTCCTGGTCTAACTGACGACCCTCTGCTCATAACACCCCTTTCCACCCTGAGCGTAATTAATGGTTCAGCCTATGTTTACCAATCTTGGACGCAATCAATCCTTCATAATATAACTTAGAGCTTACTGGTCAAGACTTTCTCACTATGTATCAAACTGATCCACCTCGCCCCGCCAAAGACGTACTGCCTACCATGTATGATCTTCCTAGTGAAAATATTGAGGAACCTGGTTTGCCTGATCAGTTTCACTTGTTGCAACCCCGTCTCCTAGATGAAACCTTCCGTCCTCCTAGTTATCCTGTGGAGCAGGTTTTTGTTGCCAGTGATTTGAATCTCTACTACGACGTTCGCCATCCACTGTGGTACAAGCGACCTGATTGGTTTGCAGTTGTGGGTGTTCCTCGTCTTTATGAACAACAGGATTTACGTTTAAGCTACGTCGTCTGGCAAGAGGGGGTCGATCCTTTTATTGTGGTTGAATTACTGTCTCCTGGCACTGAAAAAGAAGACTTGGGTCAGACGTTGCGAGATGTTGAACAACCTCCCACAAAGTGGGAAGTGTATGAGCGCGTTTTGCGTATTCCTTATTACGTTGTGTTTGACCGCTATACTTATGAGCTAAGAGCTTTTAAGTTAGACGGTAGTCGTTACACTGCATTGGACTTGCCAACGTCGAGATTCTGGATACCAGACATAGAATTAGGTTTAGGTGTTTGGCAGGGAGACTACCAGGGTGTTGAACAGCCTTGGTTAAGGTGGTTTGATGCCTTAGGTAATTGGATATTGACTCCTACAGAACAGGAACGACTGCTAGTTGAGCAAGAAAGACAACGGGCTGAGCAAGAAAGACAACGGGCTGAGCAAGAAAGGCAACGGGCTGAGCAAGAAAGGCAACGGGCTGAACGTTTAATCGTGCAGTTAAGATCACTTGGCATTGAACCTGATCTAGATTAACTTGCTTCTATGTTTTAATCCGCAATCAACAGCCTAAACCGCTCATCCTGTCCAATCTCATCGAAATCAATGTCAGTTTCTGCATCTTCCTTGTATCTGGGATTGAAATTGATCGCCGCTTGTAAATTTTCCAGGGCTAACTCCACCTGTCTTTGCAATGCATAACAGGCTGCTTTGTTGTAATAGGCACTGGCGTATTCTGGATTAATTTCCAATGCTTTATCGAAGCTGGCGATCGCTTCTTCATCACGCCCCAGGCTGACGAGGGCGTGACCTCGATTGTTCCAAGCTTTGTAGGAGTCAGGATTAAATTCAATCACTTTGTCAAAAGAAGCGATCGCTTCTTCATATCGCTCTAACTCTTCTAAAGCAAGACCCCGGTTTAGCCAAGCAACTACATCATCAGGCTTAAGTTGTGTCGCTTGATCAAAAGAGGCAAAAGCTTCCTTTGTCTTGTGCAAATGACCCAGCATTACCCCCCTGTCGCACCAAGCTTGATGATAATCAGGGTTAAGTTGAATTGCTTTGTCATAAGAGGCGACCGCATTTTTGTATCGTTTCAACCTCCCTAAAGTTATGCCTTGTTTTAACCAAACAACAGGGTCTTTAGGCTGGATTTTAACTCCTTTATTGTAAACAGCGATCGCCTCTTCATAGTGCTTTTGAGAAAAAAGAAGATCTCCCTGTTTGATATTGTTGATATAATCATCAGCAGTTGATTGCACTTGAGGAGCAGTTGATTCTGATTCTTCAGGTTGTTTTGGCTGTTCCTTTATTTGTTTCTTAACCCAGGGAGTCATCATATGATGATCTGGGACGAATGAAGGTTTTATCTCTGAAAATTGCTCCAAGGTTAGTTGCTTTTGTCGTTGAGCATCAATCTGCAATTCTGATAATTGAGATACAAACTCTAACTCTAATTTTTCTAAATTCTCAATGAGCCGCTCTTTTTGTTTTCGAGCATCCGCTTGTAATTCTGGAAATTGAGATGTAGACTCGTATCCCAATTTTTCTAAATTTCCTAAAACTCGCTCTTTTTGTCGTTGAGCATCTCCCTGTAATTCAGAGATTTGAGACACAAATTCTGACTGCAATTTTTCTAAATTCCCAACAATTTCATCCTTTTGTTGGTGAGCTTCTGATTGGAACTCGGATATTTGAGATTTTAATTGAGACTCTACTTTTTCCAAATTCTCTATAGCTTCTATCTGGAATCCAGAGATTTGAGATACAGCTTTTGACTGTAATTCTGCTAAATTGCTAATAATTTCATCCCTTTTCTCATGAGCTTCCGACTCTAGTGCTGCCAAATTTACGATAATTGTTTCTTTTTGATGTTCAACCTCAGACTGAAATTCAGATAATTGATAGATTAAATCAACCCTTGATTTTTCTAAATTATCGAAAACTATATTTTTTTGTTGTTGTACAACCAACTGTATTTCAGATAATTGTTCTACAATACAAGATTCTATTTTTTCAAGATTATCAATAACCTTATGGCTTTTTTCTTCAGCTTTTGCCTCTAAATCAGATATTTGAGATGCAAACTTAAATTCTAAAGCCTCTATATTTTCTTTAGATGTTTTTGTTGTCGTTATTGCTTCTTTTAAGAGTTGTTCTTTGCTTTGAAATATTTCAGATGTCATTAAAAATAAATTTTCTCTCTCTATTTTTATTTTTTCTTTTAGTGCTTCTGCTTCCTTTTCTAAATCATAATTTTTATTTTTCGATTCTTTGATAATTTTTTCAGCTTCTTGCTGAACGCTGGTTAGCTGGTTTTGCAACTCTCCCAGTTCCTGTAGCTGTTCCATTGCTTTATCAACAATTTCACGGATGACAACCCGTCGTAAGAGCCAAAAACAAGCAATCACCGCGACGGGAAATAGAGTCAGTATGACTAGCCAAACATTAAGCAGGATACTTGTACGACCGAAGGCACGATCAACGTCTGATTGGACTTGTTCTCGAATTCGCTGTGCTTCTCGCAGTTGCGCTAGTTCTTCTTGGTCTTGATGAGAAAATACCGAACTAGGAGTTAACGCCGAAGAGGTAGATGGTACAGGTTGGGCACTGGCGAGACCAACAGACACTAGGAAAGGTGAAAAGACAATAGTGCTTTTTAACACTAAGGCTAAGACTACTTGTTTGTTGCTCTTCATAAAAACCATCTCTATCCGTTGGTCAATTTTGGCAGCTACGCACATATCTCCAATCTAGCAGCCCTAAAGAGATTGTTGAGATACTTTTGTTGAGCAGAGGGTCAACACTCTAGCCCAGAAAAAGCTCCCTATCAATAGCTGCGCCGATTGTAGCAGCTTACAGATGTTCCACACCCGATGGTTTCACCCATTCTATTTCTGTCTCCGCTCCTAAAACCTTAAAGGAGAATACCCGTGTGTTGTAAATGTTTTCCTAGATTTCGTTTTGGATTTCTGATTGTGGTTCTGTTTCCGGCTTTGTTACTTTGTTATATTTAAGGGAGTGTTACGGGGAAAAACTCACAAGACGCGCTGAACCTAGACAAACAAGTAGTTTGAAAGCTCCTGAGCCCACAAGCTTTCAATCTTGTTAATTGAGCTAGGGACACAGGTTTAATGCTGCCCACGAGTCAAGCAGGAGCGTTGATTCCAAAAGATTTTGAAAAAAATTTGGTTAACCCCTTGACGAACCTGTTTAATCTTGTTAGCTTCATTAAAGCGCCAAGTGAATTGACGCCCGAACCGTGAAAAATAAATAGTTTGAAAGCCAAAACAGTAACCAATCCTCGTCAAGAAAATTGAGTCAATGGGCTAAGCCCAAGACAGAGAAGAAGTAGATAGAGGATTCCGGAAAGAAAAAGTTTTCGGAGCCACAAACTCAGTTAACAAAACGGAGAGTTTGA
>Ga0116229_10005511_pt1 | contig 20609 bp, 4 predicted proteins | sample S1TSphgellanicum_3_FD_87313 | JGI IMG/M metagenome (GOLD analysis project Ga0116229, IMG submission 87313) | Host-associated microbial communities from peat moss isolated from Minnesota, USA - S1T2_Fc - Sphagnum magellanicum MG | ecosystem: Host-associated > Plants > Peat moss > Unclassified...
TGTGTATTTATTTGTCTGTTTCTTTTTTTTTTGTTATGTTAATATAGTGTGTTTTGGTTTTTGGTTTTTTGTTGGTTGTGGGGGTGGGGGGGGGGGGGGGGGGGGGGGGGCGCGGGGTTTGTAACTTGCCTTCTTGTATCACAAGGTTTTATATCGCTATGAAATGTAAAAAATGATTCATATGATTAATTTTTAAAATGAAAATTGTTTGATAAATGCTCAAATAATTAGCTTTAATTCTTTAAGTCTTATTAAAAAGAGATTCTTAAAAATTGATTTGAAATATTATGCAATAATTGATTAAAATAAAACATTGAAAAACAATTTAAATATAAAACTTGTTTTTGAGATATAAATGTTTTAAATTAATTTGATGTTATTTTGAGAACTTTAATAAGGCTTTGATGAAGATTTAAAAACAAAAATCATAATGAAATTATTTTTTAATTGATTAATTTGTGTATATTGTTGTTTCATTTTATGTTATAAAATTTATTATTGCCCTAAGATAGTAGACATGCATGTATGATTTTAGCTTTTACCAAGCATGTATGGAGCAACCATAACTAGTTGGTCGCTCTGAAAGGTCAGAGGGCTTATATCATTGTGTCTTAGCATAGCAATCAGGTTTTCTTTTTTCTTTTTTTCGATTTTCTGATATAAAAATCCTGGCGAATTTTCCCCCTAGAAAACAGAAAATTTTGTCAAATTCATATAGAAAAATAAAAATAAAAATAAAAATATTATACTAAAAAAATAAAAATTCCCCAAACCAAAAGACATTGATAGTAGGTGTTCTAGAATCTAATAGAACATGTTCCAATTTCCAACAAACCAAATCCTCTAATTCCCCTATAAGTAGATCAGAGCCAATTTTGTGGATGTACTCTACTCTTCTGTACCTTTAGAAACTAAAATCTTTATCCCCATCACTTTGCCCTCCTGTATGATGTACTCATGAAGATTCTAGACTAAGAATGAGGAGATGCTTGGTCAAATGACCATGGCATATTCTGCTACTTCTGAACACTTCTAGTATCCATTCAACATTTTTGAAGACGCACTCTGATCTCAGCCTAGAACTTAAGACACTGCTTCCTTTTTTAATTCTGAAATCCCACCAATTGGTGTGTATGATAATCAATGATCAAGCACCAACAAAAGTACTGAGTGGTATCCTATCCCGATTCAGTATGGTCCCCAAAATTCTGCCCCTGCCATTAGCCAAGGCGAAAAATCGTGACAAACAGTTTTGAAAAGAGAAATTTCATGCAACTAACTCATGAATAGTCCAGTTTTTATTTATTTTTGAGGGGGTGGGCAGGGAGGGATTTTTTGTGTTTTTCTCTTGTTCCCAATGTGTTCCCATCAAGTTCCCAAAGTTTAACTCCATGTGAAGAAACTGAAAAAGTTAAATCCACAAGGTCGAATGAGGTGCTTCTAATAGGGGCATGTCCAATGTTCCAAAAAAACTTGTTGCTAGGCCAATCAAAATGACTCCTTAAATTTTATTTTTTTGAATGCACCCCTGATGTAATCAACTATGTTCATTACAAGCATGCATCAAATGGTTTGAAACCATTTTTTTCAAAGAATGCTCGCTCACCAGCCTATCAACCCTTACTGTGTCCATTTTCACTGCACATTTGGGCATGAAAGTTGCAAGTGCATAATTAAAAGAGTCAATTCAGAATCAGCATAGAATGAAGTGCTTATACATATGGGAGAAGGGCTCCCCATCAGGTCCATAAAGTGCTTATGGATAGGAGAACGGTTCCCATAGGTCCTTTCCATACTAGCTATCTAGATCTACATGATCCTTTGATCCCTTTGGGTTTTATAAGGTCATAATTAGTCTAATACAATTGTAGGGAGGACCCACCTAAGAAAAGAAAGCAAACAAATTTGTGGTCTTTTATAACAAGGAAGAGATAACTATAATTTGCATTGTTTGGATCCATGAAATTTGAAAGCACACAATGGCGCTACTCAAACATATGTTGCATTGTGGGTGGTGGAAAATGAATTGCTCAATTACATATATTAATAATTCATCAATAATTTCTAGTTACATAATTCTATAACTAACTAATTAATTAACATATTACCAGATTAAAAATTAATTATAATGATCTATTATCTAATTAATAAGTGTCAAATATTATAAATAGTTATATAGATGTTACTTATTAAAATCACAATGATAATGAATGAATAATGAATAATGATATTTTATGTAATAATACTATTATCAATTTATTTAGTAGTTAGCCTAGATTAGCTATTTTTATTATTATTCACATTATTATTTAGCTTGCTATAACTATTTTTGAACACCATCGTAAATATTTAATAATAATAATTGTAAATAATATGTCTATATATATTAAATAATATTTATGATGCAATCACAATTATTGTATATAAGTAATTATAAGAAATGAATACTTTAATTTACTGTGTTATAATTGGGAAATAAATAAATTATGTTGAGGTCACCAAAATAGTGACATTATAGTCACAAATTCTTGCCATGTAGGCATGTAGGCCATATGTATATAATTTGGTCAAAGGATGAGATTGTATACATTGATCATAAAGTTCATCTAGATGTTGATGACATTAGCATTGGTGTCATGTTCTTTGTGATGAATTGTTGCATGTGACAATTTCCTGTACACAATTAATTGAAAAAGTAAATGCAAATTTTCATTCTTCTTAAATGTGTGTTAATTATTGTATATAATTATTTCATTTTAAAAACATTTCAAGTCATTTAAAACATGAAAAACCAATGAAAACACCTGGTATAATGCTTTAAAACTATTAAATTGAATATTTTATATTCATTAGATTCATTCCAAATTGGTCCAAATGTTTCGATAATTTATTGAAAAATTGTTGTATAAAAAAAATTAAAGATTTGTAACATTATTCATTAAAACATGAAAAATGTAATGTTACTTACATTTGTTGTGGTACATATTATTATGACTACACCTTAAAGTTGCAAGGTTATGAAAGATGTAAAAATATTTATAGTTAAAATTCAAGAAGTCATCTTCTTGATTTTGACAACTTGCTAGGGGTGCAACTTAAAGAAAACAACAAAGCAATGAACTAGAGTAGAGTTAGACTTGTGAAGCACACATTTATAAATTATATGATTAAATAATTAATTATATTATTAAATATCCATAAATTTTATGAAATTTATTGGTTAAATGAAAAGTAATAAATATCTAATTTTAATTACATATAACTATAATGATCTATTAGTTAATTGGCTAGTATCGAAATAATAAATATTAAATAATAATAAAAACACTATAATAATATAAATAGTAATTTGCTTAGACCAACTATTTTACTATAATTATCCCCTTTATTTTTCATTTTTTATAGATATCTATGAACTACTATAATAAATGTTTGGTATTTTTAATAAATTTATTTTCATTTCAAAATAAATTTGGCATTTATTTAATAATTTACTAGATTTTCTTACGAACTATTACAGTAACTATTATTAATTAATTAATTAATAATTGATTATTTATAATAATAATGTAACTTGTAGCTAGCATAGGTTAACTATTTTGTTATTCATATTTTTATTAAAATTTCAAGTTTTTTAGCTCTTGTACAACCATGTTACATTGAAGAATTGTGCAGAAACACAATAGGAGTCAATAGTGTGGAAAAAATAAAAATAAAAATAAAAATAAATAAAAATAAAAATTTAAAATTTAAAAAAAAAAACCCTGTAAATAAAAATCAAGCATGGGAACCCATCCATCAAAAGTACAAGGCAAAAGAGAACACAAGTAAACACAACCCAAAGAAGAAACAAAAATAGGTAAAGACCTTATGCAAAGAGGACTCATGACTACGAAATGACAATCAACAATAACAAAGAAGACCTGAAACAAAAGAGTTGTCATTTGTCGAGTGCAAAGAGGGATAAAAGTTCTGATTCACAACAACACCAACCATCCAAATCAGAGCAATGGAATCAAATAGATTGAGATTAATGTGCACTTTTCCAAGATCAAATAGTAGATGATGATGAAAATTTTTAAGCTTGTCTACTTAGTGCTATGTGTACAAACAACATCTCAGTGGCATTTCTAGCAAGTAGCAACAATCCAACAGTCACAGAAATCAGTAGTTGTATTCCATCATATCTAAAGACTAAACCTGAGCTAATTGGATTGCCTTTAGCATGCAAATGGTACCACATATCTTGTCATACAATTGCTGTGTCACAAATCGGTGAGGGTGGGAAAGTGAACCCTAACATGACCTAAAAATTGCCAATGCCCACAAAGTTCACAATACCAGACTTCCCAAAATCAATGAATATTCATGTCACATTTTATAATGGTTAATATCCATCCCACTTCCTTGCAAACTTGGAATCAAATCACAAGGCATCTTTATTTGAGTTGGAGAATAATAGGTCTAAGTATGGAAGCACAAAACGAAGGCAAGTTGTTAAATGCAATTTGCAAACTTTGAAAATTTTGCGCAAGACCAACCTCCTATTTATATCTTTGATTGCTTGTTATATACAAATGGCTCCATGAATTTTCTTGGAGATTTTCTATGCTTCTTATTTGGATGAGCTCCATGATTAAGTAATTTCAAGCCTCTTAATGACCTTCCAATTATATGGATGGAATTGATCAAATGATGAGATTAAAGCACAAAAACTAATGTTTGAGACGAAAAATATATGATTAACAATAGTCACAAATTTGTTCATGTGTTTGTGGGTGTGTGTGAAGCCTACAAAACTATCTCCTTTGCAATGTGCCCAAATCAAATCATGTCTCATATTGTTTTGAGGTTATCAACCAATCAAATTATAAGGAGGGATATTTTTTAGGCATTTGAATTAGTGATGGTGGGAATTTCTTGACCCATCATAATAATTATATTGAATGCTCATTGTTGGAACATAATTTAAATCTATGTAGAATGAGAGTTCGAAATCAAATGCTTAAATGATTTTACAATAATTTGGTGACTAATCAACACAATTATCATATGGAAATTTTCAAGCCTTTAATAATTGCAAAAAAAATCTGATGGTTATTTTTCAAATAAGTATTTCATAATCATGATGATCATAAACTTCTAATAGATTTAACTTGACATGGAAAATGATAGATCTGCATAATTGTATGTATCTATTATTACCATCGTGTTATTTACATGTTGCTAATGCATCATAATGATATGAGATTTGAATGTGTGTTTGGATATCAAGGGTTGGGAGAAATCATTGGAAATAAGTGTGAAACATTCTTGTCAACAGAATCATGGGGGTTTTTATCAAAAAAACCCCAGAAAATAAATACCTCAAATATGAGGTTTATGTAACATGTATGGTATTTAGAACAATGAATTTTTCTTTGGAGAAATTTTCCCACTTGACAATTTTTTAAAAATTGAAAAAAACTTTGGAAATTTTGTAAATTTTGGGTGTAAATTTGCATTGAGTTGGTTTCATAATGTTTCAACCTGTGATTGGAAAAGTTCTTGAATATTGAATAACTTTCTCACTGAAAATTCATTTAAATCAAAACTAAAAATTATAGGGGAATTTTAGATGCACTCTCGGTATTGTTGAAAAGCTCTTAGTGTGTAGGATTTAAATTGAAAGTGATTTGGAAAATTTTTAGACCTAAGGTGTGGGAGATAATAAAATTTAAATACATTTTATTCATTGAAAATTCAATTAAACTATAAAAAATTGGTTTTTGAAAGAACAATTAGTTGGGCAACCAGTTCACACCAGGCATTCCTACTACAAGTAGGGCAGGGATTACAGAAAACATATTGCCTGAAATATAATCTTTATGCAAGGGAAAGGCCTGGCAACCTTGGGGCTCTGCCCTTGATATGTAGGTATGATGGCCCCCACTTCTAGGGCTTTCCCTTATACATAAAGGTCCATTTGGAGTTGATGGCCCCATTACTTTACGTTACACTAGTAGATAGAAATGGCACCATTGTCTTATGAAGTGTGCTAATCACACTACCAAAATGATGGCCTATGATAGGAGAATATTCCAGTTTTACATACTGGTATTACCATTTTAGGTTTAGGGTTTAGGGTTTAGGCAATGTTTATACCCTGAGTGAAGACATAGGTTTAGGGTCGGGCACAAGTATTGCAGGCTCCAAAAATTTGAGGTGCCAGAATGGTATGAATAAAAAATCTCATGCTCACACCAGAGTCCAGACTCTACCATACATGAGTCTTGGTAATGCCAACTTCCAATATGGATACGGGTATCAATTTGAAAAAAATGACATACCAACTGGTATGCAATAATCGACGGGTATCATGTATCAAGTGTCACATTTGTTTCATGAACACAAAATTAATCTATCCAAAATTCACATTCAATGGGAGGAGACACATCCATCACACGGAATTATATAATATTGAGATATTTGAGTTGGCTTCAATATGCTTCATGTTTAATTGCTTGGACATCTATTAGAAAGGTGAAGGAGGACCTTGTTGTCATAGTCCTCCATCACCATCTTGAATCTTTCAAGCTCAACATGTGGGTCCAACCATGTTAACATATCCAAAGTAGTTCTAATTAGTGCTTAATGTTGTGTATTTCATTTTTTTAAATTAAAAAATTAAAAAAAGATTTTTTTTTCCTACAATGTTATTTCCAATATATTGGTATACATAATTCTGAAATTTTAAAATCAATCTAATGATTAAAACTTACCTAAAACACTTTGAAAACAATTGTAAATAATGTTTTTAAATACAAAAACATTATTACAACCTATTTTTAAAAAAAGTTTAATGACATATCTTTGGAAATATTTAAACCCAAACCTTAACATAATTGTAGAATGGATATTTCTTAAAATTTTGAAAAAAATTTAAAATATTTTTTCCAAGATTTTTCCAAATAAGTAATCACCTAAGGTTGTGGGTGTGACTTATTATAGTGTGGCTGGACCCATGTATTCTTTGATGCATCACATTCCCCTATATCTACGGTCTAGGATCAATATCAACATATCGTGGGTCATGTCTTCATCAACAGCAACAACGAAAGGCAAAAAGGTTTACACAATAGTCATTGCCTCACCCACCATCCTTATCTAAAGGATTTCAAGTTCTAAATCAAGTTCTCCACATTGCAAAGGGGGGAACTATTGTTGCCCTGTGATGGTTTTCCCAAAAAGCTTTAGTAAGATGCTTATGGTAGCATGTAAAAGCTAATAATCTCTTCAAATCTCAACGATTGTTCAAGTTGTGGCTCACATAGGCTCACTAGGAAATGAGCTTGCAAATGAAATGATTGTCAAACATAAAATAGTTTTGATCGTTGTAGCATATTCCAAAGTCTCCTAGAAGAAGAAGAAGAAGATCACTTTTGGATTGAAATGAGTCTTGATAAGGGATGTCAATTTCCATTCCACAAACCATTCTCAACACATGCAAGGTCACATTCCTACACCTACCATCCCTAGACTTCTTTGTCTAAATGATAGTTTTCTACAATAATCATTGGTACAAAAACATATTTTTTACATCCTTGGCATTGTGACTAAAATGACTAATGCAACTAAATTACTTATTTGAAATGACTAGGCTAACTTTTTTTTAAAAGTCAAATTGGACACTATCATTTACACATGGCCTTGTGATGCCTACATGGTCTAAGTGCATACAATATAATGATTAATTTAAGTCATTCCAAATGCAATATGGTCTATGATGTGTCACATTTGATAGATTTAAGTCATTTGTAATGTTATTTAAAGGATTTGATGTGCATCGACATGTACATGTGTAGACCTCCCTAGGTCCACATGTATCCAATTGGTGTGAAATTAATTGGATATGCAAGCAATGATATGGATGATTCTTGGTTTTTACATCCAAATAAACCCTCTAACTCTTTAGTCGCATAAGTAAATTGTAGGTAGGTTATAGGTAGGTAAGTGGAAAGGTTTTTGGTAAATAAATAGGTTATAAATAAGTAGGTATGTATAATTATTTGCAACTACAATACCACCAATTACACATTTCCACATGTAGGGGCATATGTGATTTTAAATAATGAAAATTAAATATCCTTTTTTATCTCATTCAACCATACTAGATGGTCTAGGGTTGTTCCATTTGCACCAATCACATTTTTCCATGTGGCCTAATGTGAAAATTTCAAGAGAAATGGATTTTTAATTCAAAATTAAATATGCATCTTCCATTTTGGATGGTCCTAAATTGTGTCATGTGGTGCAATTTTAAAATCACCACATGGCATGTTAATTAAACTTTGTTGAAGTTGGGTTAAAAAAACATCTAAATAACTAGGTAGGTAAGTAGGGAAATAGGCTATGTACCTACCTAAGCCAGGTAGCTTCCTACCTACTTAGTAAGCTAAACAACCTAGGTAGGTAGGTAAGTAAGGAACTAGGTAGGTATGTAATTAGGTAGATTTTTAATTTTTATTTTACATTTAGCTTTTAGGGTCAAGTCTTTTTTATTAATTCATCCCAAATGAATTTTTCAATGCACCAAATGCATGTCTTTATATAATATACAAGATTGAAATGAGAGATAAACAATATGGCATAAATATTCTAATTGTGATTCATTTGTAAATTAGTTTGTGACTAGAAAATTTATCCCATATCTTTTGTTCTTTTTTCAATGTTGTAAAGTATATAACTAAATGTGCATTACATTTTTTTTAGTTCTCAATGTTATTTGGAATGAACCTATTAAGGAAACCTCGTCTTAAAAATTGAATCCAAATTCAAATAAATCCTTTTTAAATATTACCTACTTACCTACTTACCTACCTAGACCCTACTGTCTATTTCCCTAACTTATTACCTACTAATTAACCTATCTTATTAACTAACATAATTTATGTGGCACTTAAGTTATGCCTTGGTTAAACAAAAAACTTGGATAAACATTGGTCAATATCTAACATCAATATTGAGTTTTCACAACCATTTCATTTTGATATATATTGGTACAACCTTGAGTGAGAACATAAATATATATATAATATTAACATTGTATATAGTTGCAATATATTTTAATAAAACATGAATATACCTAAAGGACAATTTTAATATACATTTAATACTTTTATTAATTTAAACACAAATATAATATATTTTATAAGCTCAATAAAAAGTTAATTTTAACTTTAAAAATACCCTACACCTTATTCATAATATACCCTTCTTATTAAATAGGTTGCAAGTAGGTACAAAAAGGTAGGTAGCTAGGTTGTAAATAAGTAAGTAACTAGCCCCTAAATAGGTTTATTGTTTGGATTGATCTAAAGCCTATGGTTTCAAATGGTTTATTATGTATGTATATTCTCTAGATTTATCTAAAGTCTATGGTTTCAAGTAACCTATACATCACAAATTTAGCCTCCAACAATTTAGTAATGAAAATCATGTGAAGTTCCTTCATTCGTAGGTTTTATGTTTCACATATACATATCTGTGTTGAAAACATGTTTGACACATGGATATATGGTATGATGCAAAGTTCATTCATTCATAAGTTTATACCTCCACTATGAAAAAAGGTGTTTTGTAACTAGCTTTGTAACTCAATTTTTGAATTGCAATGATCACTTGCAACTCATGGCATTTCTACACTATGAGTGCTATCGAACAAGTTGCATGAATTACAACAGTTACAACTCACCATATATACAATGTAGGTTTTTTAGGCAATGTATAAAAGCTAACCTCCCTTGGGGATGTAGGCCACTTGTAAGCTTTAAGGCATGAACAAGATGTCGCAAGAAGGAATTTGAAACACTCACCTCCATGCCGACAAGCCAAGGCAATTAACCATCCAACCACCCCTTCATGTGATGACAAATAATTTCATAACAAAAAATATACACACACATTCAACTTTGAGTTTCACACATTATGAAAAATATGTAAACATATAACTATAAGTTACATGAATCAAAGTTGATACTAGGTAGGTAGATGGTGAATAGTTTGTTACATAGGTCTACCTACCTATATGCTTAAGGGGCTTACAACCTACACTTGACACATATGCACATAAGTAGAATTCTCAATGATTAAAATCTAACACATATACTAGGTAACAAACCATGTTTCCAATGGAGTGAGTAAAATTAATCATGTCATAATAAGCATTAACACCATGTAGGCATAACTTGGTCCATGTGTTACTAATATTTTTTGATTTGACTAAAAAAATTAATCGATTTAGTTAAATAAGACAAGCCTACTTTTTGGAAGGGGAAAATTTGACCAAAAAATACCTTTCATTACAACGAATGATGGTTTAATTAACTATTGAAAAAACCCTAAAAATGACAAATGCCATTTTGACCATTCAATCATATTACACAAGTTGATTTCTATATGTCAAATTTGACTAACTAGTTTTCTTTCCTTCTACATGATGATCTTTTTTACTATTCATCTTTTTGGGGTCCATGCGAACATTCACTCATGAGCCACGCCCACCCCATTAAACCACTATTTTTTTTCAAGAATGGTTTTGGATCTTTTGGAAAAATCTTTTTAAATTTTTTGAAAACATTTAAAGGGTTTTTTACACTTGTCACTATCATGAAGGTTTATAATAAGAAATTACCAAAACACAATTATTTAAGCATCAAAATTTGCCAATAATAACTAAGTATGAGTCCTCTTACACTATAAAAATAATGGTTACAATTAGGGCAAAAGCATCTTTGGGTGGTACCACTAGGAAGGTCACACCTTGATTTTCCTAAACCCCATCAAACTTTGGAAAATCATAGGAAACACTTAAATAAATATTTTCATAAGTTTTTTTAAATGAGTACATTTATTAGGTTCTAAAAATTTTGAAATTTCAATAATATCAAAAATCTTGTGTATTTTGATGTTCCTAATCATTGCATTTAGAAAAAGTTCCAAGAATGTCACATTGGTTTCTTTCCTCAAATTTTTGGTCATGAACACAAATTTGAAACATGATTTGAAAATTTTCTTAGAAATTTTTTCCTAAGGTAATTTGCAAATCATTCTACTTTTAAGTTTTTATTAAGCAATTACTTGAGTAAGTATAATTTAATTATGAATTTCCAAAGTTAAAGCTCTCAATTTTTGAAGGGGCTATTTTAATTAGGAATACAAAATATTTAACAATTTTCAATTTTTTTAATTCCAAAATAAGCTTCAAGCCATATATTAGTGCATGTAATTGATAAACATGAAAAAATAATCATTTATAGTTGTGAAAAAATTAAAAATAAAAGGGCACAAGAAAATGATTTGGCCATTTTTGGTTCCTTAACCATTCCTTGAGGTGAAGATGCTTTCACCCATTATTTATAAAATGTTTGAGTCTTTTTATTCATTATTTTGATTTCAAAAATTTTAAGATATGTATATCGATATGTTGAAAATAATATTGTATAAAAATAATTCCATTTGTAGTTATTTTTAATTTAAATGTTAAATACACAAAATTAAGCAATGGTTTCAATTGATTTGGTACATGTTTGCAAAATTACACCTTTCACTGGGTTTTTTTGTTGTTTATTTCAACTAGTCAACTTGGCTATTTGTCAATCAAAATGGTAGTCAAAATGAACATCGTACCCCACCTATTAGCCTAAGCACCTAAACTAGAAACCTAGCCCAAGTAGTTGCTTAGCCAATTAACCTAGGTGAGGTAGTTGTTTAATTAAATAGGTTGCAAGTGTGAGAACTTGAGCCCCTCATCCCCACATTGAAGGATCAAGTCTTCAACCAATGACCATTGTAGCACATTTTCAACTTGAATAATAAATTTATGCCATTTTAATATTATGAACATTGTTTTTTTGACCTACCAAGGAAGTTTAACATAACAACCTTAGGTTACTTATCAACCTAGCTTAGGTACCTAGTTTAACCTAAACTAATTAACTAACCTAATTAGATACCTAGTTAGCCTACTTAACCTACCTACTTACCTAGGTAACTAGCATATATTTTTAAACTAACTACCTAACTTAGTTATGTAGCTATGTACCTAGCATAACATATCTACCTAATTAACCTAACTATTTAGCCTAACCTAATTAAGTACCTAGTTTAAGTTCTTAGACTAGCTACCTAACTTAATAATGTAGCCTACATACCTAGCCTAACATCTCTACGTAGTTAATATAACTATTTCGCTTAGCCAAATTAAGTATCAAGCCTATCTACTTAGCATACATAGTACATACCTATGTACCCACTCACTTACAACCTATTTACCTACCTACCTACCTACCTACCTATTTAGGGCCTACATACCTATTTAATCAAAATGATAACAAAACGTCAAATGGTCAAGTTGAGTAATCAAAATAACCTTAGATAATTAAAATTGTATTTAATTAATTATAAATATGATTTAAAATTGAAGTTGGAATGTTTCATTTGATAGTTTGTCCTAACCTTTTTTATTAGAAATGTCCATTATTTGGTCAATTTGATTAAATGTCACATTTGATTAATAGTCAAAATTATTATTTTAATCAATTGAACCAATCAAAATAAACATGTCATTTTAGCAACTAATGCCTTTCATCAAATTCACAAAATTTTCAATCAAAACAAAAAAGGTAGTCAAATTTGATAGCTTGAAAATACATGTTCGTAATAATGATTAATCATTTTGGATAATAAATTTTAGTCACATCAATTATTGTAGTCACAATACTAGGGGCATAAAAAGCATGGTCATGTAATAGTGATAGCCTTTAAATAGCATGCATAACTTTTAAGGTAGCCTACATAGCCCCTAGGGTACCTTATGATAGGCCTTAAAGTAGCCCTAAAATAGTTTACAATAGCCACTAGGTAGGTTACATAGCCTTTAAAATAAATAAAAGGCATTACATAACCCCTAGGCTAGCCTACAATAACCCTTAATAGGCCTATGTTCTCTTTAAGTAAGCCCTTTAGGTAGCCCTTAAATAGACTTAGTAACCCATAGGTAGCCTACAGAGCATCATGTAGATAGCTTAAAAAGCCCCTAGGTAGGCCCATGTTTAAATTGCCCATCCAAGTTACTTTAGTTAACCTACATTAACCTACTCAAGTTACCTTAATTCCTAGACATTTTCATTTCCAAAATAGTGAATTATGGTTTTAAAAATATACCAACTTTTGTTTCTTCCCACTTTGATGTCCAAATCCACCACTTGAGTTATTGTTTCCTCCTAATTATTAGATTTGTATAGGTTCCCCATTTGAATAACATGTTCACTTGACATTTTTTCCATGGAATTGAACTATGATTACACAAAAATGATTATATTACACAACTCCCTTGCAAAATTTTGTTGTGCTCTAAGAGTTTAAAATCTAGCAAAGGAATGACACAAGACACGTTGCATCACTTAGATAATTCTGACACCAACTTCTTGCCAAAAAATCATTTAACATTGCACTAAATGATTGTTTCTACTTGTATAGAAAACAAACAACCTCCAAATTGCCTTGTCTGGTACAACAAGGACTTTTTTGGTAGTTTTACAAGTTGTAGTACGTGTTTGCTTGTAAGATTAGTTTCCCCATCCTTGTCCCATTATCTCTCACAAAATCAAACAATATGTTAAAGGGGTGTCATCATTTTCCATACTTTCAAATTCAAAACTAGTAAATAATAATAAAGCTTAAAAGTGTGCAATTGATAAAACAAAATGTAACCTGAAGAAAGGGTCTTCCCATGCTAGGATTGCAAGTTTGGTGCCTCATATATAACCACAACAAAATATGCAAAGTGCAAAAGAAAAAATGTGAAAAGTTCAAAGTCTTCAAGTCCTTCCACCAAGATTAGAAGCTCATTATTTTCAATAGAACATCATTCATAAAACAAAGCCTCACAACCAAAAAAAACAAAACAAAAGGGAATATGAAAAAATGTAAGGCTTGGAATGTCTTCATTAAGATTAAGAATATGTCACAATGTAATCAATGATGACAACAACATGCACAAAACTTGTTGTGTGAACCATGGTACGATCAATACAAAAAAAATACAATAACCCTAAACATTGAACCTTGTTAGTTGTTTCACACAAAATGAGAAATCAACCAAAGAAAAACATCACCACAATCATTAACCCAATGAAAGAACCCTATGGTGATTACACACTAGATAGTCCATAAATGGATTATCATAGAAAGTTTTTTCATGGGTCATTTGGTAGCTTGTTACAATACACATTGGAACCACCTTTAATGTTTGGAAGGGACCCATATAACAAATATAACATATCTTATATATTAATTCACTACGTCTATCAGTGTGTCTGTCTGTTTGTAAAACCTGATCTCCCCAACAACATGACAGTTATTACCACTACTTTCTAGGGCAGTTAATTGGTAAATAATTTTAAAAAAAGAATTTTTTACCGTGGCATTTAAAGTTTTGTTTGACCTTGGTTGCAACAGTAATAATATAATGAAAGTAAATAAAGTAAATGAGTTGTTACGTAAGCAAAGGCAAGTAAGTAATTACATAAGTAAAAGGTAGTAAGTTAAAGCAAGTAAAAATAAAAGTGAAGTAAACTTAAGGTAATAAGTAGCCTAAATAGCTCATGGGGTAGTATGAGCCCTAGAAGACTTTTGCAACAGTCTTTTCAAGGGCTCACAAATTTACATGTCGATATCACTAATTATTTATTACTGAGGGGCCAAAAAAAAAAAAAAAACCTGGAGGGGGTTGGGGGGCCAGAGGTGCCCAGCCCACCCGTGCTGGCCCATCGTCTGTGCCTTGCAGGCACGGGTTACCACTAGTTTGTAGAAATAGAAAAAAAATTGGTAATAAGATGTCATCATTTCATCATGGGATGTACTTTTGAAGTGATGCAACATCCCAAGTGACAATCCATAGAAAACATTTATGGATTTGTATTAGACAATTTATAAATGCAAAATATGGTATTCTTTTTTTAGTATGATCATTGTGTTATTGCAATGTTAAATTAAAGGTTGAACATGCAAACTTTCAAATTTAATTTAATGAGTCCTCATGAAACTACTAATCTACATAAAAGTCCATAACTTATTGAAACCAAAGACATGTGAACATTCTCTTTCATAAGAAAGGAAATTAGTGTAGTACATCCTTTGTGTCAAATAAAAAATTTAAAATACAACGATTTAAAGATCCATTAAAATATAAAAAACAAAGTTGATACCCTACCTGAAGCCATTTTCCATGTGATTTATGGACTCCACATGTGTCATTTTCTGTTCACCTTAGTGTGCAACTACCCCCCACAACAGTGCAAAAAGTTATCACGACTTCAAAACAACCCTCACACAAATAGTTGTCATTGTATGGTTTTTCAATACCCTTGCACATACCATTGATGATACCAATCCAACACTAATATACCAATACAACATTAAAAATTTCCTAATGTACTTGGAAGGCACCTTATAGTTGTGAATATCCTTCCTAGAAAAGAGGAGGGTTCTTATGTTTACTTGTTAAGAATGTGAGGGATCTTATCCTACCCAAATAAGATCCTTCCCATTCTTAAAGACTAGGTCTAAAATCCTTTTGGGCATCTTTCGCCTTGTGATCGATGTATGTTTAAATTCATGGTAAGATTTGCCTTATGTTTTACAATGGATAAAGTTCTTCACTTATGGGACTTCCCCAAAATGCAAGATTGGAATTAATTACTATTACCTCATGAGGATAAAAGTTCTAAATACTTTAGTAATTTGTCCATAACTATTATTACTATTGATGATTATTAACCTTTTAAAAGTTTTATCATCATTTGTGTAGATGAATGGGGTTGATTATTTATCCTATCCTCATTTCAAATATGTAAAGAGTTATAGGTGGAGCTTTAGGATCATTTTCCCTTTCATGATTTCACATTGCTAGTTTGTTATTAAGCTTCAAAATAACACATTGTATAATGAACTCATGTCTCAATAAACTTATATGTCATTTTTGATTATGGAAATGTTCATAAAAGGAAACTTATTTGTCTTTGGTGAACAATCCTCATAAGGCAAGATCTATAGTTGCATGTGATGAGGTCCTCAATTGGTGTAACCCACATAAAAATCACCAAGTTTTAAGAACCTAGGTTATCTTAACCCAAAACATGTAAAGTTTCATCTCTTGTATGTTGTTGATGTTTTGGATTGTGTATGGGTGTTGTGTGGGAATTTAGTTTGAGTTTTTTAACTTATGTGTTAGTAGGATTTAATGTAAAATTAATCTTTATAGATTTGAACCCTTTCTATACTACCTTTTTTTGTTTTGTCGTCATAAGGTGCCATCCTCTATTAAGGCAACAATTTTGATGCAGGTAAAGTGTCCTCCACATACATCAAGGTGTAAGCATAGTCAAATAAGATAATTTCAATGTTGCCAATGTTTATCTAAGATGTTTTCAAATTTCATTAATTTAGTGTTGAAAATGTGTGTTGCATTTATAAAATAATGTTTTTAATATATCAGTAACATTTGGATAACTTTGAAAGTTATCAAATAGGTTGTAAATACCTTTTAATGTTTTAATAACCTATAACCAATGTTTTTCAACACTATGAAACAATGTAAAAGCATTGTTTAAACATTATTTCAACATAAATTTGACCAATCTTGTGTCGACACATCAACTTGTCAAGACTAACCAAAATGTTGCTAATGGCTTTTTTCTATTTATACCCATCAAAAAAATATCATTTTTTATTCAAATGTGTAGACTGGGGGGGGGGGTATTTATGGGCCTATCTATTTTATTGATAGAATTCATATGGTTTTCAAAGAAATCATGTCATAGTGACATCATTGTGTAATATCTACTTAAGGTGGCTACTTCTGTTTTTTCCAAATGGTGTGAAAAAAATAGCAAGTATATATATTTATTTCAAAATACAATTGCATACCCTAATTATCAAGTATTCATTTAAATAAATATAAGTTATAAATAGAGTTTTTTTTTTCTAATTTTTAATATTAATAATAGGGGCACAAGAATGTGCAAGGCATTGTAGGACATGTGTCATTTAGTCTATAATCAAATAAAAAGGTAGGCTAGATTTGGATGAAGCCTAGATGAATGGAAGTTTGGAATTGAATGAAGTGGCCGTTGTGATTTAGGGGTTCCGGCTTTCAAGTTGGTAGGATATGTGATTCCTACCTTGTCAACTTCATATTGGCCACACAACAAAAATAATGTTGAAACTTTGAGGGAAGTTGTTTCAAATAATTAATAAAATATATCACTTTTTAAAATATTTTAATTTTTATGTTAATAAGATGTCAAATATTTGACAACTATAGTAAACTATTTTAAAAATAACTTGCCAAATAAATTTTTTCCATATTACAAAATTAAATAATTATTGGATGGATGGAAATTACAATCAATACCCCATAAAAAATATGTGTTTACCTTAGGTGTTTCCTAAAATATACAATGAGGACCTCTTAGGGATGTCTACCAATTCTTTTAACCAATGGTTTTCTAGTAGAAAATTGATTTGAACTATGATCAATTCTAAACAAGACTTTCATAAAAAGTTATGGAACTTCTAGGATATCATTCTAATGACTAAACCCATGTTGTTAAATTGAGTTGATTGTGCAAGTTGGACTCGTAAAAACCAAAAAATTTAAGCATTGCTGATCTTTTGTGCTCCCAATGACTTGTACCATGGCAATCATTGCCAATTTGAAATACTTTTGAAAAGAACAAGAAAGCATATTGGATGTTTTAAAAATGTGTTAAAAGTGCATGAAATGATTCACATATGCAAGTTTAGCCATCCCATCCAAAGCATTTGATTTCATAACCAACTTAAACATGGATTCCTGAATGCAAAGAAAAGCCATTAAAAACACCTTAGCCATCCAACCATTACTATGTGTGGTATGAAAACTCAAATTTCTTATTATTCATGAATGGAATATGACTTTTTGAATCTATATGCTCTTTTGCAATTAAAAAATTATTAATGCATGAAGGTAAAAGCACACTAAGGTTACCCCACTTTAGGTAAATGTCGTAAAATGTTAAAAATAATTATGGTATATGTAGTTATATTTTGTGACATATAGTTTTATGCAAACATTTTGAATTTTTTAATTCCAATCCAATGGTCAAAATGTAAAGTGATTTATCATCGCTTTAATTTGCAATCACTTTAATTTTGATCCAACAATCAAGATCTAAAAATATACAACATAGACATTGTATATCACATCCAATTTAAGACCATTTTGTGGCACTAGGACATCCATAATTTTGGTTCCATGCCACACTCATAAAAAGAAGTTAAATGAAAAACACATATTGCCCCCTTCATATATGTGTTGTTTTCTTATTTCAAGGGGAGTTTTTGAAAGAAAAATAAAATCCTAATGCCTTTATGACTTACGAACAAAGCAAACACATTTGATGAGCTACATTCATAAGCTAAATTTGATGAACTTATCAATATCAATGAAATTTAGTAGTTTGTATCTATATCGTTCATCACCCAAAATATCACTTGTAACCCCACTTTTAAAATGTATTAAATTTTTTTCATACTTTGTGATGTATATAATTTTGTGATAAATATACTCATAGATTTTTAAATCTCCATTATTTCATTTGATTTTTTCAAAAATGGCTAGCTCAAGTTCCAAGCTAATCAAATATCTTCAAATTTCACAATCATAATTCCATTTGTGAAAATGCATTTCAAAAAAAAATTCAAATGTTATAAAAACAATTTTGGGACTACAATTTGTGGGGACTCTAATGTGTTTTCACCTTAGGCAAGATAAAAAGTCACCTTCAAATGATTGTTAAAGATGATTAAAAGTTGATAACTTAGCATGGTTCATTGGTGAAGATTTTAATTTTAAATTTTGTAATGGATCTAAAATTGAAATTGTTTAAGTCTAAACCAATGGGATTTTTGGTGGGGATTTTGTGACTAAGGGAATTAATACTATCAAACTTGTTCCATTGTGCACTTTAAAATGGTCACATGAAATTTGTAAATATTAGCATTGAAAGTTTTCACACCATGCAACTTGTTACGCAATATCATCAAATTCATTACTCCATTTTATTGCCAATGGAGGAAGTAACCTTTGCTAATTGCACAAGTTTTGTAATATGGAATGGGTTAGAGCATGCCCAACAATCTATTGCAAATTGCACGTTATCACCATAGTGAGGGTTTAGGGATCTATTGTGAGTTTTCTTTCACCCAAATGATGGACTAGCATGGCAAAAAATATTCATGGGCCCATCAAAAATTTGTCAAGACCATACAAAAGTGTGCACATATGAAGGGCTCCAAATTTTAGTTTGCACATTGCACAATAGTGCTAACTGAAAATGGCAACTCAAGAATGATGGCTCTAATTGAAGGTAGGAATGTTGGCACAAAATGCCACGAGGGAAAGAACTTTTGCACAAAGGAAGACCGACAACTTTGCAAAAGTTTTTTTTTATTGTTTCTAAAGATCCAATCATGGGCAATGCCCAATGATCACCTACGTTTTATACAATTGCACTACTTTGTGCAACCAAGTGATTTCTCCAAGCTTCCATATTCAAATGCATAGAAGTTCAAATGTTGCACATTGTTTGAAACAAGACCTATGGTAGAAGCTCAAGTGTTGCAAGTTGCTCGGGATAGGATCTATGGTATAAGCTTGACTGTTCATGTGTTTTGTTGTGTTTTATGTGTTGTTATATGTTTTTGTAAAAATTCAACTATTTGCTTGTTGCTATGTGTTTGTAAAAGCAAAAGCACAACGGTTTGTGTTTGTGTGTTGTTGTGTTCATGTAGACATTCAACTATTTGTGTATCACTATGTGTTATGTTCATAAAAGCACAATGGTGAGGGAAGCACAATGGTGGGGGACTAGAGATGCTCACAAAAGATAAGGGGTGTCTTTGCAGTGTTGACATTGGGGCGCATTGCTCCTTACAAAAACACTCCAAAATGCAGCCCTCCAAGTGAACCTTCGAATAGTCTTGGCAGGGCAGGTTTACATTGGGCATGCTCTTATTCCACTACCTACAGGTTGCTAAAAGTGTAAGCGAAGGCATTTGGCATTTTCCCCAAGCCTTACTTCATATATTGTTCCTTGAGTGTTTCAAATACACAAAGTTTTGTATGTATAATGGGCTTTGGTTGATTTTAATTGGCATACCAAGCTCCTCTTAACCACTTCAAACCTAAGCCCTTTCTATAGCCATTTTAGCTCTCCTCTTTACTTTAGTCAAAAAAATTTGTCAAATCTACTTGTTGTTGGATTCAAAGTTTATGCACTCAAAAGTCTTTGGTAGAAAAAGTTTGGCCCAAATCAAGCAAGAGATGAAAAGAGAACAAATTTAAATCGAGCTCATGTAGAACTTGCAAGAGCTGCCCAAGGATAAATCCAACACTTTCATTGACCACCAACAACAAAAAACCAAAAAAAAAAAAAAAAAAAAAAAAAAAAAAAAAAAAAAAAAAAAAAAAAAAAAAAAAAAAAAAAAAAAAAAAAAAAAAAAAAAATAAAAAAAAAAAAAAAAAA
>Ga0116229_10005512_pt1 | contig 20605 bp, 15 predicted proteins | sample S1TSphgellanicum_3_FD_87313 | JGI IMG/M metagenome (GOLD analysis project Ga0116229, IMG submission 87313) | Host-associated microbial communities from peat moss isolated from Minnesota, USA - S1T2_Fc - Sphagnum magellanicum MG | ecosystem: Host-associated > Plants > Peat moss > Unclassified...
CTATGAGGACTGTAGCCTGAGTGGGTGTGAATGTTGTCCATTGAACCCTATGATCCTTCAACAAGTATGGAGAAGTTCTCAGTAGTACTTATGAAGATTAGATTCCTAGCACTAATTGTCAAGATGATCTAATTGTGCATTCTGGTGTTTGTGTTGATTGGTGCAGTATATTCCTGGTACAAAGATGGTGTTTCCCGGTTTGAAGAAGCCACAAGAACGAGCTGATCTCATTGCTTATCTGAAGAATTCCACTAGTGCCTAAAAAGAGTATATTTGCACTACAATTTTTGTTTTCCTTGGAAAACCAGTCAATCTTACTATTTGACCTGGGTTGCCTCTGTTGGGTACTTGGGGGAGCTTCACTTGCCAAGGACCATGCTTGAGGTTGCCTCAATAATTTATGAAGTCTAATTGTCCATGTTTATGTTGATTGAACTAGCAACAAGACAGTTTCTCACATAACTGTCATTCCAATTGAATAGGGTGTTCCTTTCTATTCATTTTGTCCTTAATGTAGTGATTCTCTTCTCTGCTGTGCCAGCATTCTGGTTCAGCAACATTTATGTGTCTCAAGAAATTGATTATATTCTGAGTCTATCTTGCTTTATAGGTCTATATAGTGGTGGTTTAAAGCTCTCTCTATTGGTGGATGCAGGATCCAACTGTGAATTCAGTTTCATAGTTCTGCAACAGAGAATGTAGAGCCCATATTCAAATGTAGGAAAAAGCAGTGACTTGCACAGGTTAAATATTTAGTCTTGTGGAAATTTCTTTAACAATGCTAGTCTTGGATTTTGGGACTCTAGAAGATCAAACAATTGCTATTGAACAACTAATCCCCATATGGAGACTTCTTATAACATGTGTATGGGGGCGTGCAGTTACATTCAGAGACTAAAATAGCTTGATTGTTGACTCAAGAAATATTCAGTACAAAATAAGGATGTCTTAGGTCTCATGAGAGAGGTCACACTCTTCAAATTAGTACCATGATTGAAGTGGGTGTCAATGCTACCTTGTAAGAAACCTTCCTCACACTTCCACTTACTTCATCAATACTACCTTGCTAGAAATCTTCCTCAAACTTCCACCTACCTACTTCATTACTGCAGTACCAAAGCTCCATGCCTATGTACGGTAGTGGTCAGCTTCTTGAAACACAGAATTATTTCCATCTCTTCTTGCATGTTGTTCACTTGGAGATTTCTCTTTGGCTACTACATTCAGCCCTTCTGTGAGTGGATCTGTCACAAAGCTGGGATGCAAATTAGCATAGGTTGGCTCTTATGTAGTGTATAGATAGGTAGAGGGAGTATCAAGATTGAAAGTGGCAGCCAATTCTGTCATTTGTATCGAGCAAAGTTGATCAGCTCTTGGGTTTTGCAAGAACCACTAGGTCCAGGTGTAGAGGTTTTTGTAAACTGGAAGATCCTTCAGTTTCAGGTTTAGGGAATATTGTCAAAAAGTTAAAAATTCACCAACTTTAGAGTTAGGTTAAAGTTTTTTGACCAATAGTTTTAGCTCCAACCATAATAAGAGTCTTTGGTTCCAGGTTTAGGTTGGGTTGAATCTGGCTTATTGTGGAGAACGCTTTCAAAGCTTGATTTCTAAGCGATTTTGAAATTTGGTGTTCCCAAAGTGTTTGCACCAAATTCCCAAAAGATTTTCATAATTTCTGGCCTGTTCCAAGTTCATTTCCCAACGGGTTCCCAAAGTTCCCAAAGTGTTACCCAGCATGTTCCAAAGACACAAAAGAAACAATGCAAATTTACAACATTTTATGATTAGTTTTTAATTAGAGTAGCGCTTGCAATTTAAAATTGGCATAGTTGCATATGATAAATTACATGAAATAAATAATAATATGAGATAAGTTCATTCTGGATTGGGGTACTAAAAGGAGTGTTTTAGTTTTAAAGGATTCCCAAGGACAACTTTGAGTTTTTTAATTATTTGTATTATTATAATTTTAGTGGATTTTTGTATGTCAATAAATAAAATGATGTTATGTTAAATTAATAAAAATATTTAAAAATATTTTGGACATTATACAAAAAATTTAAAAAATTTAAACTAATCATATCAAATGTCCAAATTGTATATCTTTATAAAAAAAATTTAAAAGAATGCATTAAGTAATGCAATTGATGTCAATTTTCTTTTATGGATAAATAATGTTTAGATCTACATTTGGCCATGTTCATTGGATGAGAATTTTGAAAACAAAAAAATTCAATCTTAAAACTAAAAGCAAACAAACCAATTGGGTTGATTTTTTTTAATTCAATAGGCCTAAAACTTGTAACCCAAAGTGTAAGTCAAATGTGAAAAAAAAAATTATGCTAAAAAATTATCAAATTGTTCATACAAGCTAATTCAAGCATTTTTTACATTTATAAATTTAAATCAAAGTTTATATGCACATCAATGTATAGATGTAAAAAATCATCACCATCACATGAATTATCTTAGTTTGGATTATTCCAAAAATTTCCCTTAAATTTGTCTTGTGTAAATGTTATTTGTAAAAACTAAGTTTGTTAAAAAAAAAATCTTTTTTCCTTTTCTAAAAACCTCAACCATGAATGAGCTCAACATCATCATTTTATGGATGAAATTTGTAATCAAAACATAGAACAGCAATGGGGAACAACATAGTGAATGTCATTTGACATATTTGTGTAAAGGAAATTTTAGTGTTGCCATGGGAGATGTCCTTATATATTAAAGCTTCATGTTAGGATGATCTAATAACTTAGATGGATGACTTGATTGTCATCCAAGTAGATTATTGATCTTTGAACACTGATAAAAAAAAAACCTAAACTAAAAAAAGAGAAAGAAATCGTTTTAATTTTAATAATTTATAATTTATAATAGGCTAATAACCAAGAAGATAATGGACAATTATCACACAATTATTTGATAACTATCCTTATGCATAATTGATAGTTATTACCCAATTTTTTGATAACCTGTCCAGCAACCCAAAATCAACCTAAAAATCCACACATTTTTCAAGTGAGTAGCCAGGATATAAAAGGATTTTAATAAATTTTACATCCATAGCTGGTCTGTAGCCAAACATGGCTAAATCTCCTTGTGGATGATCACCTATGTGGCTAAATCAGAGAATTGGGTAAAAATTTATTAACATAAATAAATAAATAAATAAATAAAATACTTACCATGATTAATCTTGAATAATGCTGCACATCATGAAAAGTTAAGGTTTCATGATTTTGCTCTGGAAAACACAACTTAGTGCACAATTTGCACATCAGCCAATTATAGCCAGACTTAAACTAGTTAACATCAAAAACATAAATTAGCAAAGGAACTGGACTAATTAAATTAGTTAAAACACCAAACAAGAAGATGAATTATTATATGGCCCAACATAGTTACATTGATTGCATGGGCAAGGCAATAATTCATTAGAAAGTACGTAGATAATTCAGCTACTAATCATTTATTGAGCTAACTAAATTATTACTAATACATGGCTAATTGATTCACTAATCATTATCTAAATTATTACTACTATGGCTGTTAGGGCAGAGAGGGAGCCCAGGGGTTACAGTGTCGTGAGACAGAGGAGGCGATCTGCAGGCAGTGAGAGATGAAGATCTCATGTGGTTTTCTCGAGGAATCGTGCAATCTGATTGCAGATGCAATGGCAGCAAACTGTTATAATTCGGGTTTAGAGTGATCTATCAATTGGGTTTTTGATCTGATCGTGAGAAGTTTAGGTTTTTTTGCACATCAGTTGAAGAGAAATTGGGGAAGATTCATGATGCAGCAGCAGCAGCAGCGGCGGCGGCAAAAAGGTCGGAAGAACATAATGAGCTGCAATAACAATAATGTTGTGGTGCAGCAGCATGATGCAGCAGGGAAAGATTTCAGGCCATGTGTGAGTTGCACAAACCAGTGTTACAAGCTGCATGGCGAGATCCATAAGAAAGCAGTGCAGCGGAGGTTGGAAAAGCAGCAGCTGGATCAGCATCAGCTGAAGAAGTATAATAACTGCAGCAGCAACAACTCCGGCGGTAATATAACTGATCAGCATCTGCATCATCATCATCTGCAACAGGGGATGAGTACTAGCAGCTGCTGCAGTGATCAGCCAGAAGTGATGATCAACAATGAGCCCTACTTTGTGAAGCTGATGATCAAAGGATGTTTGGCCTATGCACAACGCTCATGGATGGTACAGTAACATATATAGGTTTGAAATTGTTGGAATTCTGGTGTAGCAGCTGCAGCTGACAAGATCCTAGTCTTCTTCATGTACTGCAGGGGATTCTAATAATTTGCTGATTTCTTCATTCTAAGCCTCTGTGGATCATGTTCATGATGTTGTCGTGAACTTGTGCTTTAGGGGATTCCGCTTGGATTTGCTGAGAACTTTCCAGAGTCCATGAAGAACAAGACGTTTACGTTGGAGGGACCCAGTGGGAATCTCTGGACAGTGGAACTCAAGAACTACACCAAAAATCCATGCATCTATAGAGGTTGGAGAGCGTTTGCTTACGATCATCACGTCAAAGAGGACGATCAGCTGCACTTCTCCCTGGCTGATGCCACTCACTTCGTCGTCGACATCTTCAACAGAGATGGGAATGCAAAAGCTGGTGCAAGAGATGCAGTCAACAGTGGGTTTATTGCCACTCTCCATGCGAGCTCACTCGACAAGCTGTACTGCAGCAAGCGCATGAGTAGTAATGAGCTGGTCGAGGTTTGGAATACCTCTTATGATGATGAGGAGGAGGAGGAGAATATTTCTGATACTAGTCATGACGAACCCAAATCACCACCCAGCTGGGGCGATGCACATGATTGCTGCAAGGTGCCTAGCTCCACGAAAGGGTTGCAGCAGAAGTCTGATGATCCAGGAACTCAGCAGGGCTTCTCAGGGAAACGGAAGCATCAGATCCTTGGTGATGATCATGGGTCTCATGCGCTCTGTATCGAACTCAGTAGCTCCAGTGATGATGATGATGATGATGATGATGATGAAGAAGACGATGATGAAATAACCCACGGATCACTGCACCGAAGCGTTTCAGGTTCCGCCCAAAAGAAGAAAAGAAAGATTCAGGGTGCAGGCTCAGATGCGGACCTTCCTCAAGGACTAGACCATGAACTTGGGGAAGCTGATCAGTACAACGATCCTGTGAGCCAATTCACAAAGATGTTTCAGTCTGGCAGCCAAAATGCTGCGAAGAAATCAGTCACTGAGAAAGGAAGTAACCCACCAGCTGCTGCTGCACGTGCAGCTACATGTATGCTTCCAGCCATCCGCTTGTTCAGTACTGCGCCTGCAGGCATGACTCCCAGCTGCAAGAGCGGAGTCATGATTGCAGCGGATGATGGAGTGATCAGGAAAGAGATCATGAATCCTGGGGGAGGCAGCTCTAGTAGTGCAGCTGCTACTAACAGGAAATGCAGCTACTCATGTGTGCTTGTTTCTAAAAGAGGTCCTGTGACTGAAGTGGAGAGAAACAAAGCCTTGAACGCAGCTACAGAATTCGCTGACAACTGCAAGAACCCCTACTATCTTGTTGTTCTCAAAGCCTCACAAGCTTATAAGTCTTTTGAACTGGTAAGAGATTCTTCTGCTCCAATAATATCATGATCAGAGTTCATATATAGATCTGCACTCCAAGTCATTTCTGTCACAGTAAATTCTAGTACACAGCCCTATACTCTAAACCCACCCACCCTTGGCAGCAAAATTTGGACAAAGAATTCAGGATCTGGCAGCTGCAGCTAAAACTAGGGTTTAGGGTCATCTGCATCTCAGCAAAAAAATTGGCAAAATTTGTATGGGAATTGAATCCCTAATTTTCTCGGTCTCTGATCATGGTGGTTTTGCTTCATGCATGCATGCTAGTGCAGGATCTACCTCTGGAGTTTGTAGCAGATCCGGAGATGCTACAGGATCTGCATGAGAGAAGGCTTTCAATTACTCTTGTGGAAGCAATTTCTGACAAGCCCTGGGAAGCACATTTGTGGCTGGAGATGCCACCCAAGAAGCCAAGGTTGAGCTTCATGGGTTTTGCAAGGAGCCACTATCTGGAAGAAGGGGATGTGTGTGTGTTTGAGCTCACTGACAATGTGGAGTTCACACTTTCAGTTTCCTTGTTTAGAGTTTTGGAGGTACCATTGCCAGTGGATGAGGAGGCCAAGCCTGATGGCTGGAGAGAGCATTATGAGGTTTATGAAAGCATGATGCAGCTTAATTGATCCAACAGATATGCCATCCTAATCAGTGATTACCTACTCTTGAACTTATATATTTCTTAGTGTTAAGTACTGGAACTTATGCTTAGTATTTTCACTGTACTGAAACTAGTCTTCATCTCAAGCCTTTTGAAACACCCTTCAAGTGCAACTAATTCTTTTGGAACTGTAAATGCAAACTGGGAACTGCAAACTTTCAATTGTACAGAGTTCAGTTCTTGCTAAGTTTATGCCAACATGCAGTTTCCTCTATTAGGTGTATGTAATATTACAGCCATTTGTCAAAAGCCAAAACCTATAATTATTGCTGTTTTGCCTCTGTTATTTAGGGCAATTGTGGGGTGGGTAATTTTGTCTCATTGTAAGTTCTGGCCATTGGGGGCATTATGCTTCATTTTACAAGACCCCTGTTTTCTGAGATCTCAGAGTCCTGCATCTAAAAGGTACTAAAGTTGGGAGAAGAGAGAAAATAGATTTGCTGAAGAAAAGATCAGAAGTTATGTATTGAAAACAATGTTAAAAGGTGGGGTAACGTGAGCAAGTGTTTATATAAGGATTGAAGGGGCCTAAGCTAATCTAGGCTAACAATCAAGACATAAGGGGTAGATGCAAGCTACGGTGGCTCAATATTGGTAAAAATTACATTCCTTATAAGTTCATATAAGATTTTTTTAAATGGTTCAAATGGACATGGTTGTTATTTTTAAAAATGTTATTATTTTAATTTTTGAATAATACATGTTTAATAGCCTACAAACTTTCTCAAATTTATGTGAAAACTTGTATTTAATGTAGCTAATGTTATTTTTTAATTTGGAAGTCCTAAAAAGACACGTGAAGAACTTTTGGAGTATTTTTGGAAAAAAATCCTTTAATGGGTGGAAAGTCAAAATGTCTGATTTGTTGAATGTAGAAGATTGTTCAGAAATTTTGAAATTGTATGAGTCTATCTATGCCCATCTACTTACTTTAATGGTGACTACTTTGGCATATTTTTCAAGGGGTGGTTGGCTTGTAAGAAAGGTCATCCTATTAATTGGGCTTTGTATGCTTGGGATAGTAACTAGGAGCAAATGAGAAGGGCCAAATGACCACCATTTGGAATAAGCAAGGAAATTAATTGGGGGTCTTTTTCCTCAAGGCATGGTCCTAATAATAATGATGGTATTGATGACAATTATGTTATTCTTAACTGTTCTAAACAAGTGAGGGTTTTTCTACCATGACAGTTAGTGTCAATGAAGAGGATTCTTGAATATGCTGAAAATGAGAGTGCAGATCTTCCTCTTTAAAAAAAAACTTGGAAAAAATGAAATCTAATATGTAGGCCCTTATATAAACATTAGAAGGAAGCTTGGTTGAAAGGAAGAAATCTTTGCAAGCAACAAAGAGAAGTAATGGAATAAGCAAGGGAACTAATTGGGGGTCTTTTTCCTCAAGGCATGGTCCTAGCATTAATGATGGTATTGATGACAATTATGTTATTCTTGACTATTTTAAACAAGTGTGGGTTTTTTTGCCATAACAGTTAATGTCAATGAAAAGGCTTCTTGAATATGCTAAAAATGAGAGTGCAAATCTTCCTCCTAAAAAAAAAAAACAAAGAAAACATGAAATCTAATATGTAGGCCCTTATACAAACATTAGGAGGCTTGGTTGAAATCTTTGCAAGCAACAAAGAGAAGTAATGAATGTATTTTTAAAAATGCAAAGGAACTAAAAGACAATCTAGCTATGTGTGAGAATAAATGTCAAGGTTCTTCAAATCCAACAGATGTGGACCAGGCAAGAGCATTGGTTACTAAATTAGCTGCAAGTTTGAAAGAAGTGGAGGGAGATTTGCAATTTCATGAATTATTGTTGAGAAAGGAATCTACAAGGGTGAAGGATGGGGAAATTGAACTTAAAGATGCTCATGAGAGGTTGTAGAAAGTTTCAAAAAATCTTGGCGTCCTTGAATTGAAAGGTGGTCAAACTAAGAAGTGGGTTTGGACTTTAAGGTTCTAGGTGTAGCTTATGTCAAAGGGGGGGGGGGGAGTGATTATTAATCCACTGCCAATTGAAAATCCCACCACCATGGTTGTTAATACATCTAGAGTTTATTTGCTAATCCTTGTCCAATATGTGGTTTCTTCTTTGCTTGCAACAATCTTGTGTTGACCTCATGTGGGTGCATTTATCATCCATTTTGCCTCAATGTACATGTGGGAGGTAAATATTCAAAAAAATGTGCAAGCCAAACATGTGAGGAAAACTTTTCAAAAGAATGGTTCAACAATTGGGGTGTTAACCAAATTAACTTGCAGCTCAAAAGGCTAAAGATTGAAAGGGATGACAAATTCATAACAAGTGCCACTGCAAGCATTGGAGAAGCATGTTTGCTTTCTACAAATTGTAAGCATGAATTTATTTCCTTAAACCCTAATCCAAAGCTTGTATTTTTTTAAATTTGTAGGACAGTTTTTGGTTTGCATGCATTATACATCATAACTCTATAATACAAACTTCATTTGTTACATGATGGTACTTGCACTTTGTGTAGCAATATGCATAACTTGAGTTCTTCATTTGATTCACAAATAACGCATTTTGTTTCTAGTCCAATAAAAGTTGCCAAATGCTAGAGTCTCACAATTGCTGATCTAGTCATGTGTAATTTTGGATTCCAATAGTTCTTTTGAACACTTGGTTCACAAGTGGCACAATGGTAGAAATTAGTTGTATTCTAATAGTTAGAAGTTTATTATAGTGATCAAGCCTACTATGAAAGAGGTTAGAACAATGTCTTACAAGTAGGACAAGTCCACTGGAATCTCACAATTGCTATTCTAGTATCTACATTAGGATTCAAATAGTTCAACACTTGTATGGGGGTCTTTGTACTTAATGTAATGTCCTTACTTGTGCATTTATGAATGTAGTAGATGATTTTATAATGAAGTAGGTAATTAGACCCTCTCATTATTTGTTACTTGCCACTTGCACTATAGGCACATGTTCAAGTGGTCTAAGTGGTGAACCACATTGTAGGACATTTTTTGTATTTTGAGTTGCATTTCTATTTGTGAATCAAATAATGCTTTAGTTCAAAGTAGATTAGATTACTTGAATCTACTTTTTTTTACTTGTAAATCCTTGAAATCCTTATTTGTTGTAGTAATGTTACTTGTGCATACTTGTTAAATTGTTCAAATACTTGCTTACTTGAACTTGTATTTTGCAAGTACTTGTCCAAGTTGTCTAAATGTCTAACCACATTGCAAGAATTTTTTTTTAATGTACTTTGAATTATAAGTAGCAAGGTAGCTCAAAGTAACAACAAGTAATAGTACTTTAATGTACAATGAATATGCATTAGATCAAAGTAGCAGGTGAGCATGATGACTTGAACATACTTGTTTACTTGTAGGTCATATATTTTTTCACTTGTGGTTTTACTTGCGCACATGTACTTGTTACATATTTTTTAAATTAACACTTGTTTGAAGAAATAGAATTCAATAAAGTTTCCTCAAACATGTATAAATAGATCAAATAACAACTTTGAAGGATAACTATGTCGATTGTACAGAATTGGTATGGCATCATTAGTTCAACCAAAGTTTTATGTTCATTCACTTTTTTTTTGCTTTGCAATAGGGCTCATTGATGGTGTCGAATGAGACGAAATTGTGATTAAAGTCCTAAACACTTTGGTTGAAGTGGGTTGCAAGGTGCAAGCACAAATTAATGCCAATGGCATTACAAAGGAACCACAACCTATAATTGAAGTTTTTGCAGTTGATCTTCATCAGGATGGTCAAGTTGTTGACGAGAATGAGCCCAACACACTCAGCATGGTGCCTCCTATCCCATAAAGTGGACTACAAGAGTGTTAGGCCTTGAAAGGAGCAACATAGCATGACTCATTCCCCAATTCAATTCCTACAACATCCATGGTAAAAGCACTTACCCAAAAACCTAGTGCAACTATCCTTGTGAAGTATAATAAAAAGAAGCAACCTAGTGATGTTGTTGATACAAGTATGCCAAGAGAGAAGGTTGGAGCACATGTTAGAAGCCCTGCAAAAGAACATGATTATGTTGTCAATAAAAAGAGGAAGAAAGGGGCATATGTTGATCTTGGCGCTACTACATTAGCTAAATATGTTTGTCAAAAGGGCAAGACAATCTCAACACGAAGCACCCCTATAAAAGATCAACAACAAAAACATACTTAGATGGATGGTGGTTTGCAAGGTTAATATCTATGTAGTTATCATATTATATTACATATAGTACATGCCAACAAGTTTCCATTGGTAGGTTGAACATCTAATAATGGGTTCTTGAAATGGATACATGTATTTTGATTCGTCCATTCCATAATTTGAAGGTGGAAAATTTTGAAACTATGTTACCCTTAATTTTTATTACAATTTTGAATGTGGCTTTTTATTGCTACATTGTTATGTTATAACCTTGGTAGGAACAAATGTTGTATTATGCAGGCCTAGGTGTTCAAAATAGGCACTGAAGCAAATGCATAATTTGTTAAATTTTTTTTAGACCTACTTGCAAACCTATTTTCCTTCTTTTATGTAATTGTTTAGTGCTTTTCAAAGATCTAAGGAAAATATATTTTGTGGAATTACATCATTAATGTCAATCCTAACATGGTTGCTCATTTGCATTACTTTATTGAATTGATACTTCTCTAACTTTAACCTTTGCAACATTTGCATATGTGGATGTTAGGTCTTCTAACACCTTTGATGTGTTGTCATTTGATTGACCACCTTAAGGGGATACATGTTGATTGAGTCCAAGCATAGGTGCATGTGTTGGATATTACATATATGGGGTGTGGATAGATCTAGAGATAATGGACCTTGCATTTGTCGATAGTACTAAAACAAGGTCGTTTAGTCTTTTCACAAAGTTCAACTCCTTCACAAGAAGTACAATCCCTCATAGAACTCACCTCCCTCATAACAACTATTGAAAGTAAAAACAACAAACATTAGAACAAATTAATTATAGTAAGCTACTTCATCAAAATAAACCTAACCAAAAAACCTATTGAAACTTAAGATAATTACAATTAGAAAAACAAACAATGCAACTAGTAGCAAGGTAGAAGAGAAGTGCCCAAGCAAGCTAAAGGAATATCCAAGAAGATGGTTTTTGAAGTTCTAAAGTGGGACAATTGAATTGAAATTAGGGTAGTTACCAATTGAATGGCAATAAGACACCCTACTTGTCAATTAGTGAATAGCCTGCATGCACCATATTAAATCAAACTACTTAATATATTGAACACTATACACACCTTAATTCATCATCACTTAATACTAAGTAGTGAATTAGGGGGATAGAACAAAGTGAGTCATCACCATTGGTGCAAAACTTACACTTGTTGAATTGAGTCTCCAAGGACTTCATAAGCATTGAACTCAAGTGCAAATGTTATATTACAATTGAAGCAAAACCTCTGCTAACACCAAATAGCTCCTAGAAAAGCAACCCATTGACTAGGGGTTTGGCAACTTACAAATCCCAAATCTTTTATGCTTTTCATATATGCATCTCCAATTCCAGGCACCATATATTCACCATCAATTCACAAAAATTAGTAATTCAAAAGCAATACTAAATAAATGAATTAAGTACTTAAGAAATGTTGGAATTGTAGGCTCCAAAAATGATCTCTTGACATACTACTAATAGGATCCATGATTCAAGTAGTGCTTCTCATGGTTATAATTATATAAACAAATTTCTAGCAGTTGCAAGAGCATGACCATTATTATGTTTTGGCAAATCAAATATAGTTTACAGACTAAAGACATCGTTCAAATATTGTTGTTGCATGGCTTTTGTTACTTAGGTTGGATTGACATATTAAAAATTTGATATTAATTTAAATATTAAAAACTTGACATTGAAAAAAAAAGAAGCTTGCCTTGGAAATTGTAATTGCAAGGTTGACTTGATCTACAAAAATACTAAATGGAAATGAAAGCAAGAATCACACATAATGGTTTTGAAATTTGGTCTTCAACATTCCTTCATAAAATTAGCCACAACCCAAGTTATAAATTAGAGATAAATAGTCCTCTTTAAGTGCCAAGCAAAAATTGCAATCTAAATATCTTGATAATATCACTTGGAACATAATGTTTTACTCACAAATTATAAGGATCTAAGTATTCCCACATGCTTATTATAAACACTAATTGATATTACTAACTATAAAGAATTGAAATGTACCTAGGTTTTAGAATTATTTGGCTATCTATAAACCCATGTCAAAACGGCCATAAATTGTTAGTGGGAAATGCAAAGTAGAGAAAATAATATAAATAATATAGGACTTAAATTTAGAAAGTAAACACATCTTTTTTTCAATCAACAAGTTTTTTTGCATTAGACTTGGAATCAAGTACATCAATTGGGACTATTTTCAATAAGACTAAGTATGTTCTCCCTAATTTGTGCAGGCATACTGAATCTAGGGTTACCTTTCCTTGTTGCATTAGGAAGCATTGGGAATCTTGATTTGATGACCAAATGAAAATATGTAACAATAGAATGAACATCTTTAAACAACATGTAAGAAAGGTTTTGAATGTTTGGTCCTACCATGCACTTACACCATATTCCACACAAGATCATGTCACCTTCATACCACATATTCCCCCAGCCATCATTGAAAGTTCCATGCACCTATGTAATGGCTTGTTGCAAAAAACAACAAAAAATGCATCTCCATTCTCTAACTCATTTGCAACAACTACATAGATATCTCCAATTTCAACTTTGTTTGCCTCTATTTCAATGTTATCCTCAACATCTGAGTCATCTGAATTTGAACCATTATCTTCCTCACCAACCATGAACCTTCTTACCTATTCCATGTATCCAAAAAAAGATTATAAATTGATCCCAAGTTGATGCTACCAATTCATGAACTTGGAACAATAGTAAAAATAACATACACAATGTGCAATAAACTATTAGGTCAACATTTCAACATTAGGTCAAAATAGAGGTTAAATTAAAAAACCCTTGCATGTGTAATGTTGTGGGGTTCAAGCATGTGTAACATCCATGGTTGCACATGGAGTTTGTTCTCACAAAAGCTTGCATTGTCATCCATGCACTTTGGGTAAAAGTAAACTAGTTGCCTAAAATTCAACAATGTAACATTAATATGTGAAATAGAACAAATGGAATGCATTAACCTAGACTCAAGAATGCTTTTGCAATCCCAAGCAAATTTACAATCTACATCCTCAGGTTTGATAAGATGGAAGGAACGGATAACTTCACGACAAGCATTTGGATATGCAACAAGTTCTTTTGATTACTTTCTAATGTAGAAATCAACAACATTATTACACACTAAAGTTGATTTCCAGATTCCATATTCATCTACTTTTTGTGAATTTCCTACTTTAGTATAACTCCAACTCCATCATGAACACCGTTCCCATGGCTTGATCCAAAGTAGGACCATACCATGGGACATCCATGGGGTAAAGCATCACTTTTTGTTTTTGCTTGGTACTTAAACATACCAAAAATTAAGAATTAAGGTTCAAAAAATGTTTTAAAATAAACCATGATATTTGATAAGCCATAAATAAAGTAAAGTACCTAGAAACGTGATACCATGTTTTACATGATTTGAATTGGGCTATGCACCCATTAGACCAAACAAGGTGTTCATTTGGGCAAACACCTCTAGAGGTCAATTGTGCCCAATGTAGTTCAAAACAATGTTGGACAAAAAACGTATCATGCTCATTATTATTGGAAATGTAATAATGATACTCAATCAAAAGCTTCTTTTGGGTGGATGTGGGATTAGCCAAGTATGTGGGATTCCATTGATAACAAATGTGAACCAAAATTGTTATTTGAAAAGAATGCCAATGCATTTCTTGGACTTTGTTGTAGTCTTGGAATGAGTAGTTCTCTGCAAAATCCACAACTGACAAAACAAATGAAGGTGGAAATGTGTTTAAATAGACATTATATTGTTCCTCCTAGAATTTGGACACATAATTGCACATCATAATTTTTTTCAACTTTGGCCTCAAATTATCCAAGAACTCCCTTGCTGTTGTCTTTTTATATTATAACCATAAAACTTTGTTGGGATTTCCAACTTGTGTCTTACCATGAATAACCAACGCATAACACTTCCACTATATACAGATAGCAAGATGTTTGTTCTCTTTAGCAATGCATGTCATGAACATATCTACACCACAATTCATGCATTCATCTTTTAGACAACATGGACTATGCCATATAGAATCCTCCATTGGACATAAGCTCAAAGTCCACATGTCAATGAGCCTAAAGAATTATATTTGTTTAGCAATGCAGTGCCTTGGAATCTCGAAGCAACAAATATCACAATTGTAATTACATATTTTACTATGAACTCCTTTTGAGGCTATCTGCATATTGTTGAAACCATGTTGTAATTCCACCATTTTTTAATGATACTTACATGTGCATGTGTTACGTTCCTTAAGCCTCTTTACATAGTAGGGCTTTAATTTTTCAAAAGCTTGAAGCCCAACCTTACACTCTACATGAACTTTCATGAACTGTGTGTAAAAGTCCAACTACAAAATGCCAAGTTCCAAAATAAGTGCAACTTTAATGGAACTTATAATACAAATGGCATTTAAACCTTAGAACCTACAAGTATACAATTTGTGGCAAAATCAACTATTTACAAGTAAAACATATAATAGACAATTAGAACAAGTAGAATAAAACTTTGGACAAGTAGGCAAGTAACCCTACAAGCAAAAACAATAAATAATTTGAAAGTAGCAAGTAGACCACATTCATGGCAAATAGCCACTAAAACTAGTATTAGTTATTCAAGTAGGCAACTAATCCAGAACCTGCAACAAGTACATACAATCCTTAACCAAGTAGGTAGTAACTCCCAACCTAGATAACAAGTAGACAAACATGCATGCAAGTAGAAAACAATCCATCTCCAAAGTACCTAACTTAAAACAAAACTTGGTTTCAAGTAGGCAACTTCACAACTTCAACAAGTACATAGTCATGCATGTCAAGTACATTAGCAGTAACTAATAAAGTAACTAAGTACATATAGTCCTTAGCCAAGTAGGTAAGTAACTTCACAACTATAACAAGTACATAGTCATGGATGGCAAGTACCTAGCACTTAGTTAGCAAAGTAATTAAGTACACATATAGTCCTTAGCCAAGTAGGTAAGTTACCCTTCAACCTATGGCAAGTAGACAAGCATGCATGCAAGTAGAGATAAACCCTTTACTAAAGTATCCCTTCCAAGCCAATAGTTGGTGAAATAGGCAAGTAACTCCACAATCTACCACAAGTACATAGTCATGCATCCATCCAAGTAGAAACACTAAACAATGAAGTAACAAAGTAAAACCTATGTTACTAGAAGTATGCAAGTACTAACTCCTTACTAGATCCTAACCCACAATGAGACTACAATCATGCATAAGTGGAAAACAATAAGGAAACAAAACATCAATATCAAAAAATTAAAAAATTAACAAATTTGAACACAAGCACAACAACAAAAGAAAATTTCATGTCCTAAACTTCCTCAAAAGATGAAATTGGGAATCACAACTACTACATAAACTTACCTACATGAATTGATATGGCAACCAAAATTACAAACTAATCATTGTACTTGTATGCTTAGAATCAAATAACACAAAGTTCGAACAAATGTACTTAAGACTTTTGCAAGTAATGTGTTGGGGTGTTGTTTAAACACCTTGGCACTCATGTGCTTCCACTTCACATCGTTTCGTATTGGTGACATTATTGTACCTATTTCCCACCATTTAAAAACCTCTTGACAATCTCCTTCACTTATCATGTCACAATGATGCTTCCTAGGTAATCCCCCCCATAGATTTTCTCATGTTTCATCAACATGCACATGACGTTCCAATGCTTTTCGAATCATGTATTTGGAGGCACCAATAGCATTTGCAATATGAATTTGACTTGTGTTTTGGGTATTTGACACCATTGTTGTTACTTGTACAGTTTTGTATTAGGAATTTTGACCCTACCTTGCAAATGTTAATGTAGCATATGCCTCTCGCATGCTTCCTAAGGCTTGTAATGCTTTCTCTAACCCCTTGTTAGAACTAATGTGTTTGGGCAAAAGTGCCCTCACAATTTCATGTTCCATAATTTTTCACACAATGCCTCTTTTCTTTTCATCATTGAACTTTTGTAAAGTAATATCCAAATTTGCCACAAATTTGTTAACAATTGCTCCACATTTTTCCATTTAAGGACGCCACTACCCTAACTTGTTTTTGTTACATCATGTCCAATTTCATTAACTGTTAATTTTGATCGTTGCCATTTTCTTAAAACCTTTTGGTATTTTCATTTTTCTGTAAACTATAATTTTCAGAGCAGAACAATAGGTCAAAATAAATCAAGACATAAATTATGCCTTTTCAAAAGCTTAATAAAAATTCATATAAAGAAAGGGGGTACTTTACACATACAAGCTACTTATATCTTCTACAACATTGTTGAACATTTGATAACATGTAACATGGATTTAGAAATGGTTTTTAAATCAATAAACAAGAAGGTAATTTATAACTATGAATAATTAGATTTGAAATGTTCACAAGTTGGAGATTTTTCATCCTTTATATCTTATGGCATTTTATGGAACTTCGAGTTCATCCTAATGATAACATCCCATATGGAAACAACCATTTTATGGAGAGCATATTTCTTGTTAACCTAGGGTGCAAAGTAGTAATGGTTAGAAAAAAAACTAACTAGTGGACAAAATAACATTACGTAAAAAGTTATTGCACTCCCCAACCCCAGGGTATGGTCACTCCTTTACTAGCTTTCTTCTTAATAGGGAGACTAGACCCAGTCTTGTGGAAGGTCAGACTCCCATTCAATAATCCCAAAGGATGAAATGAAATGAAAAATTAAATGTAACAAACACCAAACTTATTTTGAATGGCATCTTCTTGTGCTTATTTTGTTGCTGAAACTTTTTTTTTGTGAATAGCAGATGACCTATTGAACTTGGCCCTATTATTGCCCATTTGTAGTAATTATGAACATGTTAAAATTGGTACTTGTGAGACTTTGAAAATCCACCAATCATTTTCTTGCATCAACAATTTCCAAGAAATAAAACTTAGAAAAATGTTGCTTACATGAGTAGAAAAACTTTTCTTCACTTGTTTACAAAAAATGAACAAGTGTTACTTATTCAATTGAAAAAAACAACAAGGATTCAAAAATAATTTGCAAACCGTAATATTTTACAAGATTTTTCCCAAGAATGTGTAATTGAGGGAATTCAAGGTACTAGTATGAAAGTTATCCAACCTTCATTGATGTGCAATATGTTGAAGTACCTTGGGTGAATGATGCAAACTACAATAATCAATTTAGTTGTGTTGTTGATGTTCAGCAATGTTTACCATAATCTAATAATAAGGTGTTGCAACCCTAGTTTTGGGCTCGTGACCAAGGCTAAGGGGTTGCAAGGTTGCGGGCCAAGAGGAAGGAAGCCCGGAAGTCAAGGCAAAGGCATTGCAAGGGTGCAAGCCAAAAAGAAATCCGGGAGTCACATCACAAACTCCCGGGAGTGTTAGAAAGTGTGAGGGAGTGAACCCTCACACTCCCAAGGCAACTCCCACTTGGGAGATGGAGTCCCGGTGGACTCCCGAAATTTCAAAGAGCGATTGCAGGAGACAAAACTCAATGGCTCATGGCGTTCTTTATATCATTGGAAAGCTCTTGAAGCGTAGATGTCTAAAATGGGCTCTCATTGTTCATTTGGACATCTGAAACACAAGTTATGGCCAAAAGAAGGGCCGGGAGTCGAACTGCCAGTTTGACTCCCGACCACAAAAAGTCGGGAATCGACCCGATTTACTTAGCTGCAGGGGGCGTGCCACATATCGTTGGAAAGCTCTTGACGAGAGCTACAACTTTACTTCAGATTGCATCGTGATCCGAGGTCTGCTCGCAAAGTTATGGGGCTCCAAAGTCGCGGGAGTCCCATTTGGCGCGATTTCGGGACTCCCACTCGGGAGTCCCGGGAAAAATAGCCATTTGGATGTAGCTTCCGTGGCGAGCTACAGAGTATACTATAAGGGGGAAGGTGGTGGCTTCCCCCAAGTCCGAGCCGTGGTGAGGGCTTGCGTGTCCGTGTTGCCCGTGGCTGGTCCCAGCACCAAGTGTGCTCCAACTATGCACTAACTATTTTGTGTGGGTTGTGTGCAGGCCCATGTGAATGAGTGAAGCTTGTCAACTTTTCCTAGTCCCATCCCGGAGCTCCAACACGCCCCTCTACCCCTCAAAGTGTTGTGAGCTAGGGAGCGTGCTCCAACTCCTCCTTCTTCTGTTGTTTTCCTACTTGGGCTCACATTTGAGCCCTTTGAGGAGTTGGGAGTGCGTCATAAGGCCTCATCTCGGAGGGTGTTTTCTCATTCTAACAATAGGTAAAATCCACAAACATAGTTGCAATTTGATGAACAAATATTGGTCCCCAACATTTTCAATTTTTTGACCAATCATTCCAAGCTTGTTCACAAATCACAATTAGTTTTGCCTCCACCTAATGCCAAGTAAACTCCTCACAGTAATAAATTTAGCCCTATGTTTAAATCCAATTGTAAATGAAGCCCTAATTTTTCTTCTAACTTTGAAATGAAGGGTGAGGTTGCTTTTTTTTATATGAACTCGTCTTGGAAGGTTCAAGACTATTTCACACACACACCACAATTAACATCATTGTCCCCAAATGTATCCTTGAACTTGAAACTACAAAACATAATTCTCAAAGTAGTAAAACCAACTTGTGGTCTAATAACTTATCATGACTTAATAGCAAAGCAAACCCTCTAATTTTGTCATCCAATGCACATACCAAAGACCAAATAGTGTTAGCATAACAATTTGAACAAAACTTATGTTCATTTTTCATATGCACAAACCTAAAACACAATAACAATGAGTAATTCACTTGGGGGTCTCTCTAAATTCATTAATGCAACAATAGTTGAAATGCATACAAAGGAAACAAATGCCCCCCTCAAACTGATTAACCATGATCATATCCCTCACAATTTTAAACTTGAGGCACATTCTAAATCAACCATATTCAAATTTCATGTGCAAGGGAATAAAATCAAGAACAAAATGTGAATATAAATGTTGGTAACTTAAGATTGTAATATCCTACTAGACATTTAAAAACAAATGTGTAGCAATTGAAATACATATATAAAGAACCCTTTTTTTTTCATCTCAAACCCTATAACTTTAGTGCATGAAGCTTAAATCAATGGGGATTAACACCCAAAATAGAATGGATCAAAACAAAATCATCAATGTAAACAATACCTCAAGTGCTCAAGGTTTTTTCTTCTCCTTAGTCATGTCAATTACAACATTTGAATAGAACCTTGCCTTGCAAGTTGCTATTTCCTAACACCAAATTGCTCCTTAGTGCATCACCTTGCTTGATCTCCATGATGTAAATATGTTCCTATCTTAATCAACTACTAAAATTTTGCATCATATTTCATGAGTTCACAATGTATTTTGCGACAAAAAGAAAATGGTCCCGCAATGACCAACACACGCAAAGGCATAGGTATCCTTAACCCTATGTGCCCAAATCACAATAGAGAATTCATGCATACGCATTTTTTTCAACTCAATAGTTGATGGTCAAATCACCTACAAACAATATAAGCTTTAAACCTTTGACTAACTAATCCACTTCAAACAAATAAGGACACATGTCAACATAGCAAGTTACGTGTTGCACTACTCTACTTTGTGTACTTATGACAATGAAGCCTTACATAAAATATGAAATTCCTAGAAATAGATTTTTGTCTACTTTATCATGCTTTCACCCACATTAATGAATCAAAGGTGGCCACCTCATTGAGGTGAATGCCACTTGATTTAGTTTGAAGTAATAAAAAACATTTATTGTTATTTTGGGGTTTTTTTTGTCCTCTCTATCTTCTTTTTGCATGTACTTCAATTCTATCCCATATCATTTGGCAAAAGTTATCTTTTTTTAATCTAGATATAGTTGGGTCAAAGGGGAAGCATTACATTTTCACAAAAACATTTGTATTTTGGAAAGCTTCCAATTTTTTTTTCTTTTTTCTTTTTTTGATGGGCAAATCAAAATGGCTCATTGCCCTCCTCACCCCCCCCCCCCCCCCCCCCCCACCCCCCCACACCCCCCCCCCACCCACCCCCCCCGCGACACCCCCTCCCACAACCCCCCCACACAAGCTACAACTACCA
>Ga0116229_10005515_pt1 | contig 20601 bp, 11 predicted proteins | sample S1TSphgellanicum_3_FD_87313 | JGI IMG/M metagenome (GOLD analysis project Ga0116229, IMG submission 87313) | Host-associated microbial communities from peat moss isolated from Minnesota, USA - S1T2_Fc - Sphagnum magellanicum MG | ecosystem: Host-associated > Plants > Peat moss > Unclassified...
CAACTGCCATTGCCTTCTTCTTACGAGGGTGTTATACATAAGAAGAAGAAGAAGAAGAAGGCGATGGCAGCTACCATTGCCTTCTCCTTTGGGGGGTGTTGTAGAGAAGAAAAAGGCGATGGTAGCTGCTGTCACCGTCTTTAGTGGTTGGTGTTGTAGAGAAGAAGAAGAAGGCGATGGCAATTGTCATCGCCTTTTTCTTGGGGGGGGGGGGGTGGTAGAGAAGAAGAAAGCAATGGCAACTATGGTCGCCTTTTTGTGTGATTAGTGTTGCAAAGAAGAAGAAAAAGGTGACGACAATTGTTGTCGTTTTTTTTCTGTGGTTGGTGTTACAGAGAAAAAGAAAAAGGCAACGACAATTGTCATTGCCTTTTTCTAGGGGGTGTTGTAGAGAAGAAAAAGAAGGTGACAACAATTGTCATCACCTTTTTTAACGATTAGTGTTGGAGAGAAGAAGAAGAAAGCGATGACAACTGCCATCACCTTCTTCTGGGGCGATGTTGTAGAGAAGAAGAAGAAGGCGATGGCAGCTACTATTACTTTCTTTTAGGGGGGGTGTTGCAAAGAAAAAAAACGATGATAACCATTGCCTTTTTCTGGGGGTGTTTTTGAGAAGAAGGCAACAATAGTAATTGATGCCATCATTTTTTTCTTGGGGGTGTTGTAGAGAAAAAGAAGTCGACAACAGCAGTTGTTGTCGTCGTCTTCATCTTTGCCTTCTTATGCGGTGTTGCAATAATGAAGGCTACGTCATTTTCTTCTTTGTGTTTGAGAAAAAGAAGAGATGATGACAACTTTTGTTACTTTTTTCGATGGCTTTGTTGCAAAAAAAGGTGATGATAATTGCTCTAACATTTTTTAGTGGTTTTATTACAAAGAAGGTGACGGTAGTAATGTCTTCACCTTCTTTTATGGTGATGGTGGTGCTGTGAAGAAGGCGACGGCAACAAGCTGTCGTCACTTTTGTTTTCTTTTTCTTTTTCTTCTTCTGTGGTCCTTTTGGTCTAGTTCATTAATATTGAGAATTAACAATGAAATGGTGGTTTTTTGAATGATGGAGTTGTAATGGCTAAAGGAAGGAAACTAAAAAAAGTTGGTGATTAGGAAGCTAAGAAGCAAAATGTTGTTTCATTAAAATATACAATTGGGAAACAAAATGTTGATCCATTATAACTGGGATTTGGGGAACAAAATGTTGCTCCATCAAAATTGAGACCTAAGGAGCAAAATGTTGTTTCAATAGAATTGAGAATTGATGAATTAAGCAATTTATGTGGTTTAAAGTTAATAATGGTGACAATTTGTAATTCAAATGATGAGATCACTCTTAATACAAATGGGGAATTTTGATCAAAAAATGGTGGGTTAGATTGTTTAGAATTTACATACATTAGATTAAATGCAAATAAAAAAATTGTATAAGTTTTTTTAAGTTTAATTATATTTGTAACTAAGTTTTTAAAAAAATATTGCAATACCTCAAAGTAATTAAAGTTTGCAGGAGTTACATCCAATTATGTGATTTTATGTTTTTCAATACTTGCAATTTATTTTTTGAACTTTTTATGTGTAAGGTTTTAAGGTTAGATTTTTTTATTACAAAATAATGATTTTAAAAAAAAATCGGTTTAAGTCTAGAACTTGAAACTGACCAAGCCTCTCAGCCACCAACACCCCTTTGTTTGCCTAATTTGGTTCGAAAGGACAAAGAATGGATGAAGATTAAGTCAAAATGGAAATATAAAGTTGGCACTCGCATTGTCACATATTGTGCCAAATGGTTGTTAACCAAGCACTTGAACGAAGTGCATGGTTTGGTGGTAGAAAAGGCCAAATTTGAAAGGTTTTCAACTTTTGAAAAAGGTCTTCGACATCAAGACCATGTTAAAATCAATGCTTGCATCTTGGGAAATGTCATGGCTATGCAAAGGCAGAGTGATCAAAAGGTTGCTAGTTATAATCATGCTAAAGCCCAACATGAGTGGGACAAACTAATGATTATTACAGAACAATGTCCACCATTACCAAAACCAACTTTGGTCAAATTAACTTCAGAGCAACTATTGCAAGTGTTGGGTTTTAATGTTTGGGACTTGAAAAACGTGCCTTAAAATGTAACATTACGGATGGAGAAAGATGAAGATTTACAAGAGATGATTTGATCCACATGTTTTGTATATGCACAACGATTGAAAATGGCATGGGATGTCAAAAATTGGGATCAAGAGTCCACTAAAATAAGTCGGACACAAAAGTTGACATATGTATTGAATTTCCATGAATCTAGAATGATTCATAAAAGGTAAGAAATAATAATAATCAATGTTTATTATTTTTTTATAATTTTATTTCATCCAAGGTGTGTTAGGGTTTAATTTGGTGGTTTTTGGGTGTTTATTGAGTTCAAGGCACAACAAAGGAAAATTTGCTACAAATGTAATTCAAGTTGAAATGCAATGCTGCCATTTATACATTACTTATCATGTAACAAGGGCTACAAACGTAGTAGCTGCTTATCGAGCTAAACATGAGATTATAGATAATGATATGGTTTAGGGTTTCCACTTTATATAATTAATTAGGTTTTTTCAACCCTTTTATTTTTGGACTACCCAATTTTTAAACTTTGGTCTTGTGATATATTATAAAAAACTTTTTTTTTTCATTGGGTTTTTTAGCAATTTTTGATCCACCCATTTTCGTACATCTTTTATCTATATATATATATATATATAGTTGCACTTGTTTGATGGGTATATGGTTAATCATATATGTCTTATTTTTTATAATCTTTTCAGTACTTTAGATGTAAAAATCAAAATTTAAATAGGCTCATATGAATAAGTAACATTAATTTGTCTAAGGTTTATAAATATCAAAATGAACATTGTACAATACCTACATCCTTTCAATTATAATTTCCATAAGGCCATTTCAAATATGCAATATCCGCATGTAGGTTTTGTAATATTTGCTTATTTTTACATCCATTGCAATACTCGCATATAATTTTCGTAATAATTGCTAGTTTTTTACATTCATTACAAATCCCGCATATAGGTCCCGTATATAATTGTTGGTTTTTTACATTCATTGCAATACCCGCATATAGGTCCATAAATAATTATTGATTTTTAACATCTTTTGCAATACTTGCATATAAGTTTCCATTGTAATATTTATGGGCCTCATATGACATAATAATCTAGTCTAAGTATCAACAAATAATGTCATAATAGAATTACTAAAAATTATTTCAAATAATGTAAATCATTGATTATCATATTTAAAAAATCATTTATTTCTTTATATTAATTAATTGATTATTTGGTTGAACTTTACTTATTCAAATAATTAAAATCTAAATCTAAAAATAAAATCAATAATTTGATATTTACTTTATTATTTTAATTATATTTTTTTATGTTAATAAGTAATTCAAATCATTATTTTAGATAATTATTCATAATAATTAATTATCATAAAATTAATTTAGATATATAAATAGACATATTTTGGGTACCCAAACCACTTATTTTGAAGTAACCTTACATGTGGGTATTGCATTTAGGGTTCATTATTCACCTAAAGTTGTTTAAATCACTTATGGATTTCAAAACAAACTTACATGCAAATATTGCATATAGGTTTTGGTTTTCATTCAAAGGCCACCTAAACTACATACTAGTTATTTCAAAATGACCCTACATGTGGGTATTGCATTTAGGGTTGGGTTTACACCTCAAATTACTTAAATCACCTATGGGTTATATCAAAATGAATTTAAATACGGGTATTGCATTTAGGGCTAGGTGTTCATATAATTTTGCAATACCCATACACATATTTATTTTCACCAATTAGAAATTTGGCCTTAATTTTTTGAATAATTCAATAAAATTTGTAACAAAACACAAAAAATGTATATATCTTACAATTTGGTAATATTCCAAGTTAAATTTTTCCACTTTCTTTAAACAAATATAAAATGACATTGAATTGTTTTACATATGTTTAAGCCCTAAAAGTTTTGCCCAAAATGCACCTAAGATTTATTTTAATTATTATAGACTTGTTAAAAAAATTTAATTAATTTGTATGTCCTAAACTCTAAACTTAAACCATAATTTTAACATTAAATAATAAAGTTTACATTAAACCCTAATTCCTTATATCATCAATGTAACCAATTTTGCATATGTTCATTTTTATATATGTTAAATCATACTGTAAGATGAATAAATAATTTTGAAAACATGAATTTCATGATGTATTGTCGGGGAATCAAATATTTAAAAAATATTGAACTTTAATAATTATGGAACATATGGAAACAAAGGAGATTCATAATTATGTTATAGATTTAAACAAGTGATAAAATAAAAAAACGAATACAATGAGCAAAATCTAGAATATAAACCCTAAGCCTTGATATATATGAACAAAATTTTTAAACATTAAATAATAAGGCATAACCCTAAAAATTGAAATGATATTTTGTCATAAGCCCTATTACAACCTTAACTATACAAACCCTAATAAAAGAAAGTCCTAATGATATAAGCTTTAAACCCAAAAAATTATACCAAGTATACAAATTATATAATGCCAAAAAAAAAAAAAAAACAAAAAAAAAAATAAAAAAAAAAAAAAAAAAAAAAAAAAAAAAAAAAAAACATAGGAAAAAATTTAGAAACCAAAATTTAAAACTTTTAAATTACAAAGATTTACTAATCGAGAAAAAAACCTTAATCTTAAAAAATAATCAAATAAATTTTATAAAAAACCAAAAGAAAAAATATGTCTTTTACTTTTATGTGATCTTTCCAAACTAGTTTTTTCCACCTTTTTTGAAAAAGATTTAGAATGAAATCATATTACTTCACATATGTCTAAAGCCTAAAATTTGCCCCCAAAATTTAGCCTAGTTTAGGTTAATTACTATAGATTTCTAAAAAACTTGTTAACTAATTTATGTGTCCCAATCTTAAAACCTAAACCATAATCCAATTGTACATATTTATAATAATTACATGGAAAGATGTATTATAATGTCCATTCCATAAATAAATTAGGTAAACAAAATTTAGTAAAATATACATTAAGTAAACCAAAATGGCTACAATTACGACATTGTTTCCACTATAAATTGTTTGTAATACCTACATACTGAGACTTATGTTCATCATCCATGAACTAGGGCAAACCTTAATAAATTGATAGGTAGAATTGGGGGGCTGGGGGAGTGGGAAAAATGAGTAGATAATTTGTTAGGTATTTGGCTATGTAAAAAGCATAGGTAGGTAGATGAACATAGTGGTAGGTAGGAAGGTGGGTGCATAGGTAGGTAAGTAGGTGTATAAGTAAATAGTTGGGTTAATAGGCAAGTTAGTAAGTAAAAAGGAAGTTCAAGGAGCAAGGTAAATAGGTTATTAAAGTAGGTAGGCATGTAGGTAGGTAAGTAGGCATATAGATAGGTAGTTGGGTTAGTAGGCAAGTCAGTAAATAGAAAGAAAGTTCAAGGAACAAGGTCGATATGTTATTAGAGTAGGTAGGCATGTAGGTAAGCAAGTTAGTATGTAGGAAACAAGTTACCTTATCAAGGTGACTAGGTTTGTAAAATATTTATGTCAATAGGGTGGTTGTGTATATAGGGTTACTAAATAATAATGTAATTAGGTCAGTAAGGTAAATAATTAATACAATGATTACATCAATAGGGAAGTTAAGTCAGTAAGGTATGTAGTTAACAAGGTAACTAAGTTAGTAGGGTAGTTAGGTCAGTAGGATAACTAGTTATGTCAATAGGGGATAAATAGTAAGGTACCAAGGTTGATACAATATTTATGAAGGTAGGAAGGTGAGTAGGGTAGCTATGTGTGAGGTTGGGTCCAGGAGAAAAGCAACCAAAAAAAAACCAAAAATAAATAAATACAGTTATCAGCAGCCAATAGAAATGGACTGTGATAACCCCATCTGACACCAAATGAAAAAGCGCAGCCCATCCAGTGGACAGAACGGCCAACTGGTGCATTGGTGGCTGCTGGTTCACTCTGGCCCCAACTTCAGACATTGCTACTTGAATTATCCTCTATTTCAACAGCAAACTGTGGACAGGAAAGTTTCAGCTTGTACATGCTAGTGCAGTTTTGTTTCAGACCTTTTCAAAAATTGCCACAGCAGAATGAAGAAAACAAGTTGAGCAAACAAACATAAGTGATCCACGTACCCTCACACCCTGTGGTCACCGTCCAACTGCGGGTGAATTCCTTGCAAACGTGTGAGTATATGTTTGGTAACATCCATTGGTTGGCCCGTCCCCTCATAGTACAGATAGTATGAGAGAAGGGGCCTCCCAATGGATGATACTTAACACATTTCAACAACTCTATGAGCTGTTGAAGTGAATGTAAAGACCTTGACATGCGGATGCATTTCAGCCATGAAATGTCTCTGTGTCAGGCTCCCATGCATGTGGGCTTTCCCACATGGCGGGCTTTCCTGCATGACATAGCAGCCTCTATTGGGTAACACCCTTGGGGGGAACCACAGGAGCAGAGAGGGGAAACAACCCCTTTTAGTGATCAGAATTCAAGAAGTACAAGGGGGAAAATTTGCCAACTTATGGTACCATAGCGGGGCTACCCTAAACGGGTAAAGACCTGGGAGTCGGGCAGAAATGGTGGCCCAAGGTCCATGGTGTAAATGCCCTACTCTCAAGGCTTTACCCTACACATAAAAGAGGATAGCAGGCATGTCCATGGTACGTCCAGTAATAGATAAGACCGACCATCAAAAGCTAGTTGGAACTACCCTAGCGGTGCTCACTCAGTGGTACAGCCCCTGTCTGGGACTGTGGGACCTCAAAAGAGGTTCTGCCCACTGGTGTGCAGGTGAAAGTCCTGCACTTAGCTTGACTTGGAAGTTAGTTTGGTTTTTGTAGGTCAGAAATGACCCCATGCTTTGGAATTCTTAACATTGTTTTGCTGTAAAAAGTAGAGGTAGTATCTCAACAAGATTGCAGATCTTTTGGTAAGAGTGAGGACTAGGGATTCAACCTGTTGTCTGTTCAACAATACTTAGTTTGGTTTCTGACCCATTCATTTGCCAACATACAGCTAAATTGCACGGGATAGGAGATGAACTACAGCTTGGTGCAACCCTCATTATATATCAGCTTGCAAGAAGTTTATCATTAGGTAGTAGTGTTAGTTTTGTAAAGTATTTTGCTTCAACAATACACATCAGCATAATGCGTTATCATGTATGCTAAACAGTTTAGCATGTCACCATGGTCATTTGGTCAACAAATGCCCCAAATGTACAAATGTACAAAACTGAGAAAAAATTTGCCCCACAATTGCCCTAAAGAATAAAAGCCCAACATGAACAGGTTTGTGAATGAACAATGCTGATTCTGAAAGGCAACCATGTTTTATGTAGCCTTTCAAGTTTTGGGGTGGCTTTTTATCCTTCAACACTTGACTGTAAGCTGTAGATGTAAACATTTCTCTGGATTGAACAATCAATGATGAGTGAATTGAAGCCCATCAGGTGGGCAGCATGCATCAGCTTCTTCCAAACAAAAGGGTGGAGTTATTTGTTTTGTAGCTGCAAAAGAACAGAATTATTCAACTGCATCTTTGGACAAGAACACCAGCCCTCTTGGCAGACCGCGACATTGTCTGGATTCTTCAGGATCTAGGCAATTATTCAAGATGTTCACTCTTACAGCTTTAAGCTGGTTCATATAACAAGTAACAAAAATTTGTGACTTCTTAACACAGTTAAAAGTGAGAGCAAACTGCATTGGCACAAAGACCGAGCTTTAGGGAGTTAAAAGTGGTTCATTAAGCACCTGGAGAAATTTCCCCAAGTGTGTTTGGACCCACCTTATATCCCCAAATATCCCACCTAGAAAGGAGTTCTAGGAGAAGTGATCTTACACCAACTCCTTAAGGATAGGTGCAAGATCTCCCCCTCCTACTCCATGTGATTCCATGATAACATCAGCCTCATGCTTTACAATGGGTAAAGCCAGCCCACAGGTGGGGACAATTGCAAAATACATGGCCACACTTGGCTATGGCCTCATCCTATTCACCCCATAATTTGGGGAATGCCCCCCACCCTCCCCAAAAGAAAAAGAATGGGGTCTGTTTATTGGGTGCATGTGGCAGTTCCTCGTTGGCTGAGCAGGATTTTTATTCCCAACTGTGCTCATCACCTATTTTGGGCCTAGCATAATGGCAAGGGCATGAATTGTGGGGACATCATAGTTTGCCAGATATGTATCGAATCCTGACAAGAACCAAAGGTTGGAAATTGTTGTTTTCAGAACAAACCTAGGTCCAAATCTAAATCGCTGAACAAAATTACTGCCAGTACCTTCTTATAAAGCAATCCAAAATTCAATCCAGCTGCCGCACAAATCTCCCCAAAGCAACTCATATCATCAATTCATCCTGGTCTCAGGCATAGAATTGAAAGCAGAACTGACATTCTAAGGCACAGGACATAATATTCAAAACTGCTTCAATTACAGACCTTCTAGTCAGCACTCCAAACCCACATAAAAATTGTCATAGTTCTTCTCCCCCAACGACACCATCCACTTGATTTCTGCATTGCAATCCTAAGTCTTCAACTGAGGATGTTTGTTGGAGTCCAATTGATTCTGATGCTGGTTGGAGTCTGATTGATCCAGATGCTGGTTGTTGGAGTCCAATTGATCCAGATGCTGATAGTTGGAGTCTGATTGAACTGTATGCTTGTTTTGGAGTACAAGTGATTTGGATAGTTTGATATGGCTAGATGATATCACAAGAAACTTGGGACTACAGTTTAGGTTTTAAATGTCTGAACCCCCAAATCCAAAAATCTGACAGAACTGAAAGCAGAAGTGACATTCTAGGGCAGGAAAGGATATGATATTCAAAACTGCATCAATTACAGACCTGCTTCAGTAAGTGCCCCAAACCCACAAAAAAATGTCATAGTGAGCTTCTTCCCCAGGGATACCATCCATTTGATTTCTGCAAACCTAAGCCTTCAACCAAGAGGATACTGGTCAGAGTCCAATTGATCTGGATGCTGGTTTGACCCTGATTGATCTGGATGCTGGTTAGAGTCCAATTGATCCGAATGCTGGTTGGAGTCCAATTGATCTGGATGCCAGTTGGAGTCTGACTGATCCAGATGTTGGTTGGAGTCTGATCCATTCTGATGCTGGTTTTGGAGTCTGATTGATTTGGATAGTTGGATACAGATAGATGATATCACCAGAAAACTTGGGACTACAGTTTAGGTTCTAAAATGTCTGAATTCCTGAACCCAAAAATCCTTCAACTACTTACCTTCTATCACTACTGTGTTGAGCAATTTGTTGTTGTGAATCAGACTTGTGGGCCTTGGGTGATTGTTCTTCTAATAGCTGCAAAGTGCAAGATTCCATAGATGTCAGCTCTTCAGCAGTTGCCATGCCACTGGCTCGCCACCTGACCCTTCCTTTGTTGTCAAGCAAAAACACATACCCAGATAACAAATTGGGTATCCCCAATGTCTTCCTGAAGAAATAGGTGTCACCAAACGAATAAGCCACTTTTCTCTGCAGAAGAATTTGTCCTTCTTCTCCTACTGCAGCAGCAGCAGGTGGTTCTGCATCTCGCACTGTCCGTAGAAGCAAGCTCCTGATGGGTTTCAAAGACAACAACCATGATTCTATGACAGAAACCTCGAAGATCTGGATACCGTTGTTGGGTTTAAACATCTTGGAGAATGGCTTGCTCCATGACTCCACCATGGCCTGGGCACTGGCTCGGAATGCCACGCACAACAGAGTTGGGCCTACATGATTTTGCCCTTCCTGGATGGGAAGCTCGAAGGCCGGCGTACCTCCTGGTGACTGCACAATGAGAGATGGAAACTTTGGAGCTGCTGCAATGGGAACCAAGTTTCTGGCCGCGATACCAAACTTGCCTCCTGTTTTCTTCAGCTCCCTGATGTCATCGAAATAGCCCCGATTCAGCTCATCCGTCAGCCGCGCTTGCTCTTTCGCCCGAGCCTCTTTGTTGAAAATTGTGAAGATGTTCAAGCTTCTGGAAGAACCTCGATTCGGAGAGCTTTGCAAATGTGAGAGAGAGGAATCCAACAATTCATTTTGGCAGCGTGCGACTACTGTCCGAACCAAGTGCCTTGCAGGAGCGATTCTCATGGTTGTGCGACAAAGCTTGCTAAATGAAAAGAAGCTGGCTCTTTGGCTGTTTTGCAGCAACAACATGCCTGAGGGCCTGAGGGAATGTGGTGCTCCGCCTTGGCATTCTGGAAAAAATCCGGAACGCATCTGAAGATGAACGACGAAAGCTCCGCAGACAAAGAGCTTCAAACCCTAACCCTAGATTCAAACCCAACAAAAACAAGGGGTGTATCACACCGTAGCCTTGCCATTTACATTAAAAAGTATCTTAAGGCAAAAGAAGAATTATGGGAATTCGAATATTTCACCATGCAAAACTATAATCTTAAAAAAAAATCCTCTGAAAGAAACCAAAATCCTTCAAGATATTATAACTCTATAACTAATCTCAAGTTTCAACACAAGCCAGAATATCATCTTTCAAAAATCCTCATATAAAAATAGACCTATTACCTAGGCGTCAAAATCCCTTAAGCTACTATACTTACTCTATAATGAATCTAAACACAATATCCTTGCCTTCGTAGGCAAGGCCAACAAACACCCATCCAAAAGGGGAGACACTAGGTAATCACCCCCAGGGAGCTCTTATTCCATTTTGGGGTGTATTTTTGCTCCCTTTTTGTGCTCTGTATAGAATTGCGTGGTTTTGCATGTTCTAATAGTGTGCTTCTCCATGTTCTGACAGGAACTAAAAAAAATGTTGATTAAGTTGTGTGTGGGACATGCATATGTTCTGCTGTCATAGAGCAGTTTTGAACCCACAATCTCTCAATAGAAAAATGAGGTTCCTATTCCAAAGGGGGAAAGGGAGGTATAAAAATGAAAGGACCAATGTCCTACCAAGAGATATTTATTGCACAAGAGCGTAAATGCACCAACAACATGCATGACAAAAAAGAGCAATGAGACCTACCAAAGGGGACAACAAAAGTCCACAATCAGTTCTAAACTTTTAGGTTGGGTTCTGCTTCTTTCTTTCTCAAAATTTAGAACTAGCAACTTGATAGTTCTAGGACCAATTTTGGTTTTGTCATTTTCATGATTTAGACCACGCAAGGTTGAGACTAATGTTGCTCAAATTTTAGGTTTTTTAATAATGCTTTTAATTTTTAAGAGGGCCTAAGATGGTCCTTTTTAAAATTTGATTAATAAATAATGGATTGAAGCAATCATAATTTTTTCAAGCAATTTTTTACAGTCGGGATCACAAGGTTTTGAAGTTTTGAAAGGCGATCACATTCATGTTTATAAATTTGTAATAATATCATTTGTTCTTTTCTTGAAACTCCAACTTTAAACCATTAAATTTTCACAATTCTTTTTTTAAAACTCCACTAAATTCACAAAAACATTAGTAATAGGTTGTGTAGACGTTCCACCAATTCTCTTCCTCCCCTCTAACTGAAAAAATGAGATCATCAGCATATTGAAAAATTGTTAGCTACCTTGTTCCCCTAGGTAGTAAGACCCCTTTGATATCCCCAAGTTTGATTATTTTCTTCAACCATGACATTCAAGACCTTTTCCACAATGACAAATAGGTAAGGAACAAGAGGACACCCTTGCCTCAAACCCTCTACCTATCTCAAATGGCCAAGTGATGGCACCATTCAGGCATACCACAACCTTAGCCTCTTTGAAAAGCAACTTCATCATTTCTACAAAATCCCTCACTGTACCCATCTTCAACATAGCCCTCAAACAAAGAATTCCAGCTTACTTTGTCATAAGCCTTAGCACAATCCAACTTAATAATCCAATGCAGGGGGTACATTCAGCAAGATACAACCAGAGTCTCCCCTCCTGCCATTGATGTCCTTCAAAGGTCCAGGTCTACTAGGTTTATTGCCTGCAACATGCCGACCTCCTTTAACTCTTTCATGGCTGGCAGGTGACAGCTGCAGTCCAATTGCATCAATGAACTAGTCACCTTCCTCCTCTGGCACACCAATGTCATGCAAGATGGATAGTGTAGCTGCTGTGTTCGTTCACTTGGGACTTTTTTGGCATGTCAGTTGTTTGAGTAGGCACACCATGTTGGTTGGGTGTCTGTTGAGATAAAGGCGTTGCTGCAGCAAGTTGTATGCTACTTGAGCTTGTTGGTCCTAGTTGCTGTGGGATTGAGGAATTTTGCATCATCCGTAAGGCACACAATGAGTCAGCTCCAGAAGTCCCCTCTCCTTCCAAAAGAGTTTCATGTGCCTGCTCATCTGGAGGATCCATGTGACATCTCACACACTTCACCATTTTCTTCCTCATTTTCCATCTCTTCTGCAAACCTCTCTAGGAGACCACACCATAGGAGCTGTCTCAGAATGCTTCACACTTTCTTGTTCAGCTGGTAGTGGCAGTTCAGAGGTCAGCACCTTCTCATCCTACTTGCTCCTAAAACTTGCTGCCCAGGAAGAGGTGAGTGGGTATGCTGCTCCAACTGCTTATTCACTTTGTGTTTCTCTGGCAAGAATTCAACATTTTGAGCAGGATGGGGCTCCTCCTCATTCCTTCAGCTCGCCCCATCCTTCTGAATTAGCTGGTCCTTCTTACTTATATCAGCAACCTTGGGTTTGTGCTGACTTTTCTTCATCACTACTTCTGTAAATCCAACACCATCCCCTTTGGTTAAAGCAACATGTAGTCAAGAGGCCATCTTGTTTCTTTGGGGGAAAGGGGTGGGAGAGGAACTAAGAAGATAATGGAGGATGCCATTTTTTCTCTTTGGGGGAAGGGCATTCAAGAGGCCCATTTTTTTATTCCTTTGAGAAGGGGAGGAATAAGGAACTAAGGGGATATGGGACAATCCCATTTTTCTGTTGTGAGAAGGAATTGTGAAGATATGACACAATCTCCTTTTTTGCTTTTTTGTGGGAATGGGAAGGAAATGTGAGGATATGGGACTATTGTAGTGTTTCCTTTTCATCATAATTTATCTCATATCCTTTGATCACAATTTCAATCTTATAAACTACATAAACAGATAAAAAGAAAGATCACACAATAGTGCCTTCCCCTCGATAAAATTGAGGAAATTGAGGAGGCACTGTCCACATAAGGTTCCCCAATTTGAATCACCAGGCATAGGGTTCCTAAATTTTAAGGTGCTCAAAATTGAGGAAACTCATGCTATATGGTGCCTTGCCATGCCTGAAATGAATCACAGCTGTTTAGAAATTCTACTGGATCTTTATGCTGCTGGGTAAGGACCTCAAGTGGGGCCATTTTGGGAATTCAGGTCCTGCTCTCAGCTCCTGCCTAGCGCCAGGCCCTCATTCACAGAACAGCTCCATTCTTGGTCGTTACCCTACACAGAAGATATCATTGGACTGCGTAAAAATGAGTGTGTTTTTTTACAATCCATGCAAAGATGGATACAATATAAGTGCACAATTGTTTTTATGTACCATTGTGAATCCAGGTCTACATCAAATATGATAGCGCATGTGAAACAGTATCTGATCTACATGGACTGAATTGGAGTGTTGTATGGGAAGCTGAAATTATCAGTTTGTATAATTTTGGTGTCACTTCCAATTTTTGTTACAACAATATCCTTTTTTGTGTGCTCTTGTAGGGAAGAAAAAGCCCATATCTGCTTCAGAATATCTTTGAAAGCCTACACAGCAAGAAGTTCCATATGCCTATCTATGATCTGGGTGCATATGGCAATTGGGTTTCTGATGAGTAGTGTTGCACAAATTTAATTGATCTTCATTTCAATTCATCACAATTTCCTATGCAATCTCACAATGACAGTACTGCCATAACTATCTAAAATCTTGAAGGATTGAACTAGTCAGGGAAGGATGTCAGTCCATTTGCTCCACACAATAACTTTGGCATCCATCAGTAAAAACATTCCAGGCAAATTTTCACAAATTTTCAAGCTGAAAAATCCGATTTGGAACTATGCACAGGATTGTGAGAGCTGTCATGGGTTCTCAAGAAAGAGGGTGAGTTCGAAAGTTGACACATCCAACATACAAACCCCAAACCCTAAAACAGGGCCAGGAGACAATATGATTGATGATCATTGCTGCTATGTGCACATCATCACAGGAGCATACAGTTAATCATGCACTTGCTGCTACAGCTTTCTGAGTCTCATACTGCAAGCCCAAGCTCACACCAGCCACTTTCTTAAGCATATACACAACTACCTCAGGAAGCCAGAAACCTTCAGCCTGAATAACCAGCAGAAAATCAAACCTGGGCTTTTAGAGCACCAAAAAAATCACAGACCAACCTTTGGCCCCTTTTAACACATCAGCTGGCATGGACTGTATCTATTCTGGCAATTGCAGACTACTCAGAGTAATTCAACTGTTACATTGCACCAAAGTGTGATCAATCTCATGGAACATGGACTACATTCTCCGATCCCAGTCCTATCTGGAAATAAGGAGGGGCATGGAGAATGCTTTGCATGGACAGTTCGGAGTACATAATTTTCTGGCAACACTTTTTACTTAGTGGTATGCATTTAAAGAGATAGTATGGTCCAGAAAAACTATACAAGAGTGGCCACATGCAAAGCTCACAGACATACCTGCCATCTGCCGAGATAAGAAGCAGGGTATAAGATGAACTGAAGCTAAGTTACAGTTTTCTGCTGGCTGTCAATGACTGCCCTGCTCCCAGGCTGCCAAAATATGAGAAAGCCATGATACAGATCAGAATTAGCAAAAAAAAAAGAGAAGTTTATGAGTTTGCAGAGAAATCTCCACCATAACCCTTTGAGGGTAACATGACGACGAAGCAACAAACACCTGTGTCTTAACTGCCTTCTCCTGAATGCACCCTACCTTACCTTTTCTGGAATTGAATGAAGAAAATAGGGTCAGAGAAAATTCAATGCAAGATCAAGAAACATTCCAAAGATTCTGGAAAATTAGCATTTATTTCTTGGTAATGCTGCATGTGCATCCATTACTCCTCCCTCCACTTGGAAGCAAACCACAAGCAAAAGCTTCCTTTACTTGCATCTTCTGAGAGAGGCAAGGATTTCCTGAATCATTAAAGATGTGATGATAACAAGCTTTCAACAAGTTACTCAACAGTGTACCAGAAGGTAGTGAATCAATAAGACTACTCCATATACGAAAACTTGCATCACCACTTCATCCTTAGCAGTGAAGTCCATCTTCATCATTTTGTTGAAATGCTCTTGTGTAATGTCTGCAAAGAAAGACAGTGGCAACCCATGTAACCTAACAATCCATAGTCATGTTGCAATTTCACAGAAGAACATGAAGTGCTGGAGGAATCACCAATACTGTTTGTTTCAATACAGAAACACTCACTGTAAATTGTTTACATACATACACTCTCCCCTCCAAAAAAATGCACACAATTTGGAGAACAATTGTACATCATTTTTTAACAAAATTGACTGTTTTTATTGTACCTGCTAACCTCCTTTTCGCTAGCTACCAACTAGGTGACAGTAGGTAGGTCTGACTCGAACTGTAGTGAACCCACTCTAGACTCAGTTAGGATTTATCTCAATTCATTTGTATATATGGGACTTTTTGGATGGTGCACTGGTGGGTGTTAGTTGTTGGGATGTGGACCTTTGAGAAGGACCTTATGTATGAGTGTTGGGTAGCTTGTGAGCTCCTATATAACATGGTATAAGTATCAAAATTAAGGACCATACCAGTTGTACCATATGCATCAGCTAGGAAGGTCATCCAATCACAGATTGATAGTTATGATAAGTGCAGCCCAGCTGTCCCCTGCCAATGTAGTTCCAATGTGATGTTTTGAGAAAGGAATGATGCACTACATTTATTCATAATATGTTGGCCTTGTAGTTCCCATGTGATGTTTTTAAGGAAGGAATGATGCACTAAATTTGTTCATAATATGTTAGAGTTTGAATTTCACATGTCCTGTATACAATGCATTAGACTTCATCCAAGTAGTAGGCCTGCATGTTGTGATTGTAAGTCCCAGCACATAAACCAACTTCCAAATGTGAAATGAAGGGGGAAAAAAAGTTTTGTTTCATGTGCCAGGGAAAAGTTTTCATGATGAAAGCGGTTCAATGTGCATGTCTTTCCACAGCTTCTCTGTACTCTGTCAAGTGTGTATTTACACAACAGTAGGGATGGCAAACACAAAGACAAGTTAATATTTTGTACCTGGAATATTACTGACTATTTACATCTTGAATATACTTGGTATTGAAGAACACCCCATGTGTGTGCATTGTGTATATTTATGTATGTATATGTACACACTTCCATACATATATATACATATAAGTGCACATCTTGTGGAGTTATGCACTAATTGTGCACTATGTACATATATTATGGAAGAGTGTGTGTGTATACCTAGTGTACACAATACAAGCCCGATTTTTTCAAAATTTTAATGAACTAACAAGCAATGTTTTGTTTTTTTGCCTTTTTGAACTCAAAACTTGTCCATCAAATAATGGTACAATAACTTTAATTGCAAGAATTTTGCTGCCCAAATATGGTTTCAAATTCTTGTTATAATGGTATAATAAAACAAAACATTACAACTCCAATGCCCATTTTCACCTTGTCCTAAACTCATGAGCACATTCTTCATCATTTTGGATCAATGAACATATGTAAATTTTCTAACAGGAAAAAACCATGTAAGCTTGTTTGATGCTTGTTTGTCATCATGTGAAATGCAACCCTATTGTTTAATGTGATGATATAGTTAGACCTTTTGCATCAGCAAATAGAGTGCAAAAATAGCGTTTAGTGCAAAAACTCCTCAAAATTGTGCATTAACATCTCCATGCAAACCTGAAGTGGGCTCATGCTCAAGTTTAATAACGCAAGTGTAATAAAGCTCAAGCGTCATTGCACAACACTAGTCTGAAGTGGTAGCTGGTGGTTACCTCTTTAATTTTCTGGTCCCATGAAGCCAATGAGTTATATAGACTTGACGTAATCAGGGTCTCTTTCCATTGGGCTACAGTGATCACAACTACACATGCAATAAGCTGCAATTGCAGCATCCTAATGGAAAGCCAGTACTCACATGGGCCTTGGTATAACAGTTGCTTAATTCCATCGCATAACAGCAATGCTTAAAAAATTCATAACTAATGAATGCAAATAGATTGACAATCTAGCTCTTTATGGTGACTCACAATATGACTCATAGTTCTCACAGCTCCTCTTGCATTTGGTCAATGCCAAGCTATGAGATGATTGTGAGCTCAGTTAAGTAAAAAAAATGTGATATAAAAAACCTCAAGTATCACAAATTCTGTCATAACAACCCCTAATGGAATGATGTCCAAGAAAAAAAAACCCCATTTAAAAAGGTATTAATCTGAAAATAATTTGCTGACCAGTAAATCTTCGTGAGTGATCACCGTACTAGTGATCCTAAGTTCTGCATTCAGAGGTTGTAGCATCCCAAAACAACAAGATTTTCAACAGTTTTGTCAAAGCCATTTTCTCGAATCTGTGGAGGACTTGTAAGTGTGTGAAGGACTCAGTCAATGTGAAAAGTTCTGCTGGATCCATAGCAATAGTGCGGGATCCATCAGCGCATTGAACAATTTTCTGCACGACTGCATTAATTTATGTCTATATTATGCTGTGCCAACAGGAGTTGATCTCAAAACGAAGATCCATTTCTCTAGAGAGCTCTATTAAGAATGCAATTAAACTAACGGCAATGCAATAATATACAATCGTTGCTAATTCGTTGTATGCACTAGAATATGATCGTGCAGGCTGAAAAATTAGCAGATATGAGAACTTGGTCAAATTGGGTCTCGATCTCTGCTGCATGAATCGCACCGGATTACAACATTACAATATGACGCAATTTTTCTCTTCAGGTTTATGATACAGACCCTTCTTATGTCAAAATACAATTCTGAGCATATGAAGAATCTGCATCATAAACTAGACCAAAAAAATTCTCAAAGTGGCATTCACGCAGCAATATGAGACTGAACGTGTAACCTTAAGACTGTCACGACTATGTCCCTGCAGATCATAATTTGAAAGGGATCATACGAAGGAGTGACCCAAAAAAAATACAACTTCCCCTAGTCTGTTCAACTCTTGCTTGCAGATGGGGAGTCTGATTCCCCCCTTGTGCAGCAAACAAAAACTGTTTAATTCTCTGGAACGCTGCTTGCCGCACCACGTCTATTATAGGTGACACAAAACGTGCAGCGAACTGGAAATGTGACCAATCTCGATACAAATTTCTAGCTATAGAAACCGCTTTTGGGTATGACAATAATTTAGAATTAATGCCATGATCACGTCGTCGACCCCAAGAAAGACTGAGCACACTAGTCATGCCGGAGATTATAGCAAGTTGTGTGTGTACTGCAACTGCAACATGAGCGAGGAGAAATGTTCATACGGTGCTGGTTCAGCCACGTTCATGAGGAAGTACACAAAAAGCTGAGTTTTTTCCTTCTATTATTATAGGCTTTGTTTTCGTCCTCATATGCAACTTGATGCTACAAACGGATGTTGGAAAAGGCGGAAGAAAAAAAGCTGGCAGCTGGCGATGGAACTCCATTTGCGGCTTAATCACACGCACAACACGACAAATGTCTCTTTCCTCATCCAGTTAGTTTTTTGTCGCCTCCCCACATTTGGCATAACGGGACACCCTGCTTCTGCAACCTCGCTTTCCTCGTTTGCATGATCGCAGCGCACCGTTGCCGGTGCCTGCTCACGTTGGGTGCCACAGCCACTTACCTCGTTACCAGCGCTGGCAGACTGACTTGGCCACAGTGAAGGTCCTGCAACCACCAGTGCACCATCCACTGGACGTCCGTTCTTACTCAGTTGTGGATGAACCTCAACCCAGTTAATATTTAGTTTCACCTTGGTAACCAATTCTGTAGGAAATATATAGGCCTCATGTATAGGTAGATAGGTAGGAAAACACGTAACAACTAAGTAAGTAAATGATTTATACATAGGTAAGGGCTGTTTTTAGTACCTACCTACCCACAAAACAAAAGTAACTGAGCTAACCATGGTGGTTAGGTCAGTTGCTTTTTTTCTTTTTTTTTTCCTACCTACCTACTAACAACCCACTGTTAGTAAGTAGGTACTAAAAGCAGCCCTTACCTATGTATAAACCATCTACTTAGCTAATAATTACGTATTTTCCTAGCTATCTATCTATATATGAGACCTATTTCCTACAGAATTGGTTACCAAGGTGAAACCAAATATTAACTCAGTTGAGGTTCATCCACAACTGAGTAAAACTGGACATCCAGTGGATGGTGCCCTGGTGGGCGCCGTTTCACTATGGCTGGCAGACTGCATTCATTGAAAAGACACACAATAACGTGTTTGAGTAAATAGAAGTTTTGCAACTGATTAGGTACTAACTAAGTTTAGAAGCAATGGCACACCTTTTGAAGCGTTCTCTTTTTGCTTTGGTGTAAGGTAAAGCACAAGGGGCGAGGGCATTACTAAAATAAAGGCCTGTCCAATTTTGATAATGCCTTCTTCACCCAACACGTGCTTTACCTAGCTAAATTACCTCGCGACCTCACATTTTGCTTTCCCCCCGACCCCCCGCCCCACTCCCCCCAAAGATGCTCGGTACCCACCCTTCAGGCTTTGTACCCATCATAAAGCATGAGCCAAACGTTATCACTAACTTAAGTAGTAGCAAAGACCTGGCCTGTTTTCTTAACACTAAAAAGGCTATCCTGGATGACCTCATCTTAAAACATTAATCTTAAAACATTAAACATTTTTTATTACAGAAAACCCCCCCCCAAAAATAAAAGAATAATCATTTTAGTTTTAATTTTGTAGGAAACCCTATAACCAGTTTATAACCAGTTAATAACCAGTAGGATAACCAGTGGGATAACCAGTGGTTATCAAGCAGTTATGATAACCTACTTCCATGCATAACCTATGAATATTACACAAAACATATTGATAACCTAATCAGCACCCAAATGTTTTTGATATTGATATTGATAACCTAAGCTACACCCCCCAAAACTACTTTAAATACCCTACTCAATGGGTATGACAAAAATTAATAACTAGCCAATACTGGTTACAAGCGATGTTGTCTAGTTATACAAAAAAATCTGGATATACATCTTGGTAATGGCCAGATATGTATAAATTTATATCTGGATTTTTGGTTCGTTTTGATATCCGGCTTTATACACAACTACCAGATGCCCAATGAAATATTTTCATTATGCATAACCTTATATAGACTAGCACATCAAGATAGAATAAATATCCATGGAGATGGTATCTTATATATTAAAGCTACAGGGTCTGTTTTTTTGTCTGTCCGGGCAGTGCCTGAAAGATTTTTCCAAGCACTGCCCGGACCTTTGTTTTTTTTTTTTTTGATGGGTTTTGTTTTCTGTGACAATTATTACCCAACTA
>Ga0116229_10005519_pt1 | contig 20595 bp, 18 predicted proteins | sample S1TSphgellanicum_3_FD_87313 | JGI IMG/M metagenome (GOLD analysis project Ga0116229, IMG submission 87313) | Host-associated microbial communities from peat moss isolated from Minnesota, USA - S1T2_Fc - Sphagnum magellanicum MG | ecosystem: Host-associated > Plants > Peat moss > Unclassified...
ATACCAAGCGCTCCAGCGACCTCAAGATCGCCGAAGACCATGCCCGGTTCGCCTTTGAGGCCAAGCGGCGCGGCTATGATCTCGGCCTGACCGACCTCACCACCCTGCTGGAAGCCGAGCGCACCTGGCGCCAGACCCTGAGCGCCTACAACGGCGCCCGCACCACCGCCCTGGTGGACGCCGCCACTCTGTTCCAGGCGCTGGGCGGCGGCTGGTCGCCCGAGCCGACTCCTGCGCCCGGAAAGGCCTGAAGACGAGCATGAGCCAGATTTTGCGACATTTCCTGACGTCAGTGCGCCCGATAGCCTTGGTCGCCACGGCCCTAGCGATCGCCCTGGCCGCCTGCGCCAAGCCGAGCGCGACGACGAAAAGCGCCGACGCCCAGCCCTTGACCGTGTCGGTCACGCCCATCGAGATCAAGGCGCTGAAGGGCGGCGTGTCCGCCTCTGGCCTTCTGACGCCTAGGCTCGAAGCCGCCGTCTCGACCGAGCTGAACGGCTATCGTGTGGCTGAAGTGTTTGTGGACCAGGGCGCCCACGTCAAAGCCGGCCAGCCCCTGGCGCGCCTGGACGACACGCTTTTGAAGTCCCAGATCGCCCAGCAGCGCGCCATCGTGGCCCAGCAGGAGGTGGCGGCGGAGCGGGCGGCGGCCGAGGCGCAAAGGGTCGCAGGCCTGGATAATACCGGCGTACTGCCGGAGGAGCAGATCTTGGAGCGCCGCCTGGCGTCGCGCAGCGGGGAGGCGGCGGTGAAGGCCGCCCAGGCGCAACTGGCCGATCTGATGGTACGGGAATCTTTGATGACGGTGCGTGCGCCGGTCGGCGGCCTGGTGCTGGCGCGCATGGCCCGGCCTGGGGATGTCGCCGCGCCCGCCAACGCCATGTTCCGCATCGCTGCCGACGGCGTTTTGGAGCTGAACGCCGAGACGCCCGAGAGTGAACTGGGCCGGCTGCACCCCGGCGACGCCGCTGAGGTCACCCTGCCCGATGGCGCTGTGGTGACCGGGCATATCCGCGTGGTCAGCCCCGAGGTGGACGCCCAGACCAAGCTCGCCGGCGTGCGCATCACCTTGCCCGTGCGACCCGACCTGCGCTCCGGCGGCTATGGCCGCGCTTCCTTTGTCGATAGCGCCCACCCGGCCATGGTGGCGCCGGAAAATGCGGTGCGGTTCGACGCCGACGGCGCCTCGGTGCTGGTCCTCCAGGCGGACGACCGGGTCCGCCGCGTGCCGGTTCACACGGGCGTCAGGAGTCATGGCGAGGTCGAGCTGTTGGATGGACCGGCGCCGGGCGATAAGGTTTTGTTGGGCGGCGGCGCCTTTGTGCTGGACGGCGACAAGGTGCATCCGGTCGAGGCCAGACCGGCGGCCTCTGCGCTCCCCGCCGGCCCCGCATCGGGACGTGACGCGTCATGAAGCTCCGCATCTCAGCGCTGGCGATCCGCAACCCTATACCGGTCGCGATTCTGTTTATCGCCCTGACGCTGATGGGGTTGATTTCCTATGGCCAGCTGCCGATCAAGCAGTTTCCCAACATTTCCTTTCCCGTCGTCGCCGTCACCGTCACCCAGAGCGGCGCGGCGCCGACGGAGATGGAGACCCAGATCACCCGGCCGATTGAGGACGCGGTCGCCGGCATCGCCGGGGTGAAGCATATCTCCAGCGACATAACGCTGGGCGCCTCGACCACCTCCATCGAGTTCGAACTCGGCTCCGACATGCAGAAGGTGACCGACGATGTGCGCACCGCCATTGATCGCACCCGCGTGCTCCTGCCGCCGGGCATAGACCCGCCCAACATCCAGCGGGTGGATATCGATTCCGCGCCGATCCTGACCTACGCCGTCAGCTCCAACAGCCTATCGTCTGTCGATCTATCGTGGTTCGTTGATGACACCGTGGCGCGGGCGATCCAGGCCGAGAGGGGCGTGGCCCAGGTATCGCGGCTGGGCGGGGTGGATCGTGAGATCAACGTCACGCTCGACCCGGCCAAGATGGCCGCCTTCGCTGTCACAGCGCCCCAGGTGAACGCAGCGCTCTATCAGTTCAACGTCGATGAGGCGGGCGGGCGGGCCAATATCGGCGCCCAGGAGCAGACGGTGCGGGTGCTGGGCCAGGCCCAGACCGTGGAGGCGCTACGCAGCCTCGTGATCCCGGCCGCCGGCCGCTATGTCACGCTCGGCGATGTGGCCGAGGTCGGCGACGGCCAAGCCGAGGCGCGAGGCTTCGCCCGGCTCGACAACCGGCCCGCGGTCGCCTTCCAGGTCAACAAGACCCGCGACGCCAGCGATGTTTCGGTCGAGAAAGTGGTGGTCGCTGCAGTGGCCAAGCTGCAAGCCGCCCATCCGGAGGTGAAGTTCACCCTGGTGGTCTCCACGGTTGCAGAGACCCGGGCCAGCTATACCGCCACCATCCATGTGCTGATCGAGGGCATGGGGCTCGCGGCGCTGGTGGTGTTTCTGTTCCTGCGCAGCTGGCGCGCGACGGCCATCGCCGCCATCGCCATGCCCCTGTCGCTGGCGCCGACCTTCACCGCGATCCAGTTGATGGGCTTCAGCCTGAACTCGATCACGCTGCTCTCCCTGACCCTCGTGATCGGCATCCTGGTCGATGACGCCATCGTCGAGATCGAGAACATCGAAAAACGGATCGAGCGCGGCGCCACCCCCTATCGCGCCGCCCTGATCGGGGCCGACTCCATCGGGCTGGCGGTGGTGGCGACCACGGCGACCATCGTGGTGGTGTTCACCCCTGTGTCCTTCATGCGGGGCATCGCGGGCCAGTTCTTCAAGGAGTTTGGCCTGACCGTGGCCGTCTCGGTCATCTTCTCCCTGGTCGTGGCGCGGCTGATGACACCCTTGATGGCGGCCTATTTCCTGACGCCTTCGACCCATGCCAAGGTTCAGAAACCCTTGGGCGGCGTCTATAAGGCGGCCCTCGATTGGGCCATGGCGCACCGGTGGTGGGCCGCGGGCTTGGGCGCGGTGGTCTTCATCGCGTCGCTCATGATGCTGGGGACCCGACCGGTCGGGTTTCAGCCCATCGGCGACCCTGGCTATTTCTACCTGAATGTCGAAGGCCCGCCCGGCGCGACGCGGGCGCAGATGGAGACCGCGATTGGCGACGCCACGCGCATGCTGCTGCGCCAGCCCGATGTCGAGAAGGTGTTCGCCCAGGTCGGCAGCGGCTCGGGCAGCGGCTTTTCCGCCGATTCGGGCAGCGATCTGCGCGACGGCACGATCAGCGTCGTTCTGAAGGACCACCGTACCCACAACACCGCCCAGGTGCGCGACAGGGTGCGCCTGGGCCTGCGCCAAATCCCCGATGTGCGAATCACGACCCTGGGCGGCTTTGGCTCCGCCGATGTCGAGATCGTGCTCTCAAGCCAAGACAGCGCCGCGCTGGATCGGGTGCAGCTGGAGCTGCAGCGGGAGATGCGCCAGCTGAACGTGATCTCCGACGTGCGCCCCTCGCCGCCGCCGCCAGGGCCCGAACTGGTGATCCGGCCCAAGGCTGAAGAAGCGGCGCGCCTGGGCGTCACCTCCGAAGCCCTGGCCAGCGTGGTGCGCATCGCCACCATCGGCGACATCGACGCCAATGTCGCCAAATTCTCCCAAGGCGAACGTCGCATCCCGATTCGCGTCCGCCTGCCCGAAAGCGCCCGCACCGACCTCGCCACCCTGGGCGAGTTGCAAGTCCCCACGCTCGACGGCAAGTCCACGCCCTTATCCTCGGTGGCCGAGCTGTCGTTCCAGGCCGGCCCGGCCAAGATCGTACGCTACGCCCGCCAGCGCCGCGCCTCGGTCCAGGCCGATTTGAAGCCGGGCCAGAGCCTTGGCACCACCCTGGCCAAGATCAACAAACTGCCGGCGCTGGCGCACCTGCCGCCCTCGGTCAGCCAGGCCAGCGTCGGCGACGCCGAGGCCCTGGAGGAGGTCGTGACCGGCTTCACGGGCGCTATTCTCTCGGGCATAGGGCTGATTTTCGCCGTGCTGGTGATCCTGTTCCGCAGCTTCTTCAAGCCCGTGATCATCCTGGCGGCCCTGCCGCTGTCGCTCGCCGGCGCAGGCCTCGCCCTCATGCTGACAGGCCTTGAGGTCGACATGCCGGTCTTCATCGGCATGCTGATGCTGTTTGGCATCACCGCCAAGAACTCCATCCTCCTGGTCGAATTCGCCATCGAAGACGAACGCGCCGGCCAAACCCGCTGGCAAGCGCTCCGCAACGCCTGCCGAGAACGCGCCCGCCCCATCATCATGACCACCGTCGCCATGATCGCCGGCATGCTCCCCACAGCCATTGGCCTGGGCCAAGGCTCCGAATTCCGCAAACCCATGGCGATCGCGGTGATCGGGGGCTTGATCAGCTCGACCGCGCTGAGCCTGGTGCTGGCGCCCGTGGTCTACCTGTTCGTGGACGAGTTTGAGCACTGGCTGACGCCCTGGCTGGGGCGGCTGATCACCAAGCGGAGCCAGGGGGACGATGCCCCGATTGCGGAGGGGGAGGAGACGCTGGTGACGGAGGGGGCTTGAGCGGGTGGATTTTAGAGTCTCACCCATAAATTTCATGGGGTCGCTCAAAGGCTTGCGGGTCTTCTGGCCATGAGTTGGACGAAAGCTATGAACAGCCACGCGGTGGAGCGCTCAACGGTTTCCTTGACGTCCTTGGCGGGGCGGCGATTTCGATTGAGCCATGCGAAGGTGCGTTCCACAACCCATCGGCCCGGTAGCAGCTCAAAGCCTTGCGCCTTGTCGGATCGGTTAATGATTCTCCCCCTCGCCGGCCAGGGCTTAATTGCTAACGCCCTTGTGCGCTTGGAGGCAGGGCTACTCAAATCTCCTCCATGATCAGATAGGGGAAAGGCTCCTTCAGCCGCCGCGTGAAGAAGGCCTTCAGTGTCTTGTCCAGCCGTGCCGTCGCGTCGCTGATCGTTGAGGCCGAAGAGCTGTGGTCACACAGCTCTTCGGTAATAGCCTTCACTTTCCGTGTTGAAACCCCCTGCACGTACATCTGCACTAAAGCCTTCTCCGAGCGCTGGGAACGCTCAAAAAGTTCGGTCGAAAAGATTCTGGGGCCCCGAAGCTTCAGCATTCCTACACGCGTCACCAACTGACGATGGTAGCATGACCGCCTTGATCAGGCATTTTTGTGGAACCTTTCCGAGAATATCCAGTTAGATGATTGAGCAGCTGTACTTTCTTAGCTGCAGTGACACAGAATCATTTCGCGCTCAGGTGGATCTTCGATTCTTTAGCAGTATTAAGAGTATATATTATGATAATTATATTCAAGAAATTATGTTAGATATTCATTTTTTGGTGCATATGAACATTAATAACGCGAATATGTTATTAAATAAATTGATATGTTCGGAGAGTTTGTAGATTAGTATTGAGGTTTGGGGGGGGCTTTTATCAAGAAGCGCAGGTCTGCCTCAAAGCTTTATTGAATAGTAATATGTAATCCTTAAACGCCTTGGAGGCTGTCTTGAATAACTATAAGAATATGAGCGTTGAAGAGCGCTCTCGTCTTGATCCTTTGGGTGAAATGGAGCTATTCCGCGCTGCAGAGTTATGGGATGGTGGCTATTTCGACTCTGACCCCCTAAATCCGGTGGGCTGGAGTAGTTATGGAACGACGGGGTTTATTTCAGTTTATCACGCAACATATCTCGCATGCATTAAGCCATACGTTAATGCTAGTACGGTTGCGATGGAAATCGGACCTGGGCGAGGCGCCTGGACTAAAGCGATTCTTTCACAAGGAGCGGATCGCATCTATGCCCTTGACGTTCAATCAAGGGAAACTAATGTAATAGATCAAGTTCTTAGAGATCTTGTTTCTAAACTGGAATATATTGTAGTAACAGATTTTTCTGGAGATGGTGTCCCAGATGAGTCCATTGATTTCTTTTGGAGCTTTGGTACGTTCGTACACCTATCACGCGGGCAGCAAAAGGCGTACTATCATGCAATAGCTCGTAAAATGAAATCAGGTGCCGTTGGTTTTACTCAATACGCTGATATCGAAACTTGGAACCGCGTAGTTAGTAATCCTGCTTACCACATTCACAACGTACTTTCTGACCGGCTTGAACCAAATGATGCCGATCAGATGCGGCGTTTGTTAGCTTCATCACCTGCTATAGCCCCTCGAGAAACCGTTGAGGGTCATATTAAAAATTATGAAGTTCCCGATCCTGGTCGATATTTCTACGTCGGAACGGACTGGGTAGTCGAGACGTTAAAGAGTGTTGGTCTTGATGTTGTAGATCGGTCTGTATTCGAGAGTTTGAGGGATCCGATTATTCAATTTCGAAAACCATAAAGCGAATTAAAATAGCGACTGTATCAGGCTCTTTGGGCAACGCCTTGTGGCTGAAGTGATATGGCCGAAAGAATCTCGAAGACAATGAAGCCCCGGCCGCCTTGTCATATCGAATGGCGATCAGTCGGTTTTTCTGGCTTTGGAAAAGGCCGTGCTCGACAGCTTAGATGGCGCTATCGATAGGTTGACGTAATTTTCGATTTTGATATGGCGAAATGATAGACGCTGCGCCTTCTGCCTTAAGGTTGCAGGGCACTGTAGTTACGGGCGGCGCGGGGGCCTATTAAATACGCGATACTCTTGGTACCAGACATCTAATCCCGAACAACCGCAGCCCCCAATATAGGAGCTTTAAAGCAAGGGTCTGCCGAGTTTTATCTGTGTCGTAGCACCGCAGATATCGCTCCGATCACGCGGCTCTTTATGGATACCGAATTATTCTTCACACTCTTAAGGCCATGTGATACCGATGTCGGTGTCGGCTCAACAGTGTCATTTACTTGAACCGATATAATATCGTGATCACCAGCATTGGCGTCGTCAATTGCCGAAGGGGAAGTTTTTACATTATTGGCGCCGGTAGCCCATTTATATATGTCCGACTCACTCCATCCTCCCCGTCCAAAGATTGCAATAATTTCTTCCATTTCCGCGTCAACGATGCGCCGATCATCAAATTCGTTAGCCCAGAACTGGCGGATCCAAGAGGGGGGAGCTACAACTTCTGTATCGCGGAAGCGGTGATAGTCATGTCCGCTATAGAAGCTGAACGCTCCCATAAGATTAAATTCAGAAAAGTGGTTTGCATCTATGCGATCAACGATACCCTCTAGAGGAAATCCGTGATAGCTTTCAAACCAATTCGCTAAGTCAGTATACATTTCACGCGGGTAACTCATCGGAAATTGCCGCATGAACTCCCAATCTACATGTTTCCCAGCAAAAAAAGATGTGACCTCTTGCCAGGGCGCACCACCTGGGCCGCCAACCTTTTCATAACTACTCATGTACAATATTGGCTTATTATTTTCCAAAAGATCTGAAGCATCAAGTTTGGTTGCAATAATGCAGTCGCTATCAATATGGGTTATAATATCATATGGTGCATAAATTGATGCCTTTAATTTTGTGATCTGTTGTCCGATGTAGTCATTTTCCGTGCGATCACACTGAACAACGGTCGCAAACGAAAACTCTGAGGCAACCGGGGCTATAGCGTCCATAGAGTCTTTAGGACATGCTACAGTAACACCTTCAAAACCAGTGGTAAATAATTCGATAGACTTTAATAGGTAACTTAGACGAGACGCGTCTTTGTGGTACGTTCTACAAAATATTCCGACGCTCTTCGTCATGCGGGCTCTCAAAGTGGACACACCAAACGAGCTAACTAGCCCGGTATTTCGATCAAATTTAATTACCGGGACACGGCGCTTTGTGCAAGTATGAGTCTGGATTTATCTCCTGCGATACGGGGGGCGCCGCTTCGGGCGACTGATCAGCGAGCTTGCATCGGTCCTTGCAATTTGACGCGTCAAGTTTTTCGGGGTGCGGCTGGATATCACGATGATAGGCTATCTCGCACGCAATTGACTGAATGCAAGTGTCTCTTTTCGGCTCTACGCCCCTGGGCTATGTGCTCACCCATCGCTGTGAATACATCGATATATTCGGAGTAGCAATGCAGGCTTCGGATAGGGAAAGAGAGACCAATTACGCCGAAGCCTGCTCGGCCGAGATGTTTCCGGATTGCTCGTTTTGATTGTAATGTCTGCCCGTCAGTCCAATCAACGCCAACGTGGAAACTTCCGAAGAAAAGTCTAAATTGGATAGCGCGGTTGCAAATTTTTCACCACGTTTAACTCGCTCAGAAATATCTAATAAATCAGTATCATTTATATATTGCTTCCAAAGCGCTGCACTTATTGCGTCTAGGACGGTACATACGATTATCGGCTCTTCCAAGATATGTCTTGAGTATTCAGGCGAATCCATCAGCTCCTTTATGATGTCACCAGGAGCGAGCCGGTCATTCACCAACTCCGCCACGAAAGCGTTTCTCCCGATCACATCTGGAGCGCGGCCCATAATGCGTAGATATATACCCTCAACAAGCGCCTCATAAATCTCAACTTTGTCGGAGATTGAACGCGCGCGATATTCGTCCACCACGCGCTTTCGGTGTTGCTCATAAACGCTCTCCGGAGAGGCCGTTAACTCACTGAGCATGTCTCCTGGGGTAAGGGAGTCGCTCATCAATGCGCCCACGTACGCGTTTCTGCCTTCGATATCTGCCGCCCGGCCCAGGATATTCAGGTAGGCGTCTTCGACCAAGCGCTCAAAGAGCCTAACCTTGTCAGCATGCAAGTCTAAGCGAAGGCGCTCATAAACGCTCTCCGGAGAGTTCGTTAGCTCGCTCAGCATGGCGCTAGGGGTAATGGCCCCGCTCGTTAGCGCTGTTACGAAATTACTTCTCCCTTCGGCATCTGGGGCGCGGCCAAGAGTCGTAAGATAGGCTCCATCAACCAGCGCTTCAATAAGATGGATATTTTTCAATCTTGAAGTTGAGAAGGACTCGGTTGTCCCCGTCTTAACAGTTTCCAAAAGTGTTATTTTCGCATATCGTGCGACATCAATTAATGCATAAAAAATAGAGCGAAGTGTATTTTTCAATATATTTCCTCCCGAAGCGTTTCAAATATGGTGCGCAAGATATAGTTATTTCTTAAGTTGATTCTTAGTTGTATACCTAAATGATTGCTGTATATTATTTGATTTTTGGCTAAGAATGTCTCAAGAAGCCTAACTTGTTAAGTCCAAGCATGAGCATTCCGATGTGAGCGGCATTTATGAAATGTCCATCGCTGATAAGGCGAATAGCTTCTGGGATGGGGACTACGGAAATTTCTATGTCTTCATTTTCGTCTAGATTTTGAGGGGTGTCGCATTTCGCATCGGATGCGTAGATCAGATGGGTTCGATTATTAAATTTTGCGGGATCGTTTGATAGGCTTGCTATAAGGCGATGGGACGGCGAAGTGAAGCCGGTCTCTTCAACGAGTTCACGCATGGCCGCGCTTTCTGGCCCAGCATCGTCTTCAGCCATCATACCGCCCGGTAATTCTAGCGTATATTTACCTAAACCATGACGGTATTGTGTGACCAACACGATTCGTTCATCCGGTGTCATGGCAAGCACATGAACGAAGTCAGGATACTCCAAAACATAGTAGGGCGCGATACGCTTGCCGTCCGCACTTAGGCAATCGTCTGAGCGTAGCCTGATCCACTCGTCGGCTATAATTATCCGAGACGACGACACGGACCACACCGATGTAACTCTCCTGGCTTTACGCCGCAGCAGGCCGATCAGCGGATCAAAATCGCAAGCCGCGTAGGCATAATTGACACGAGGCGCTCATTCTCTTTGCACAGGTCTGGCCGCCGCTCAAGCCTTGACAAAGAGTCCATTCTGCGGCCCTCAACGCACAAATAGTCCTGATTTGGCCCCGTGTGCATAAGGGGCTTGGCCCGCTAGGCCGGATGGGCGTCGATGGAGCAAGAGGCTAGCGTCCATGTTTAGCAAGAGACCTGCCGGCCCTTTCAATATAAAGGGTAAGCGGATTTGGGTGGCCGGCCATCGCGGTATGGTGGGCTCCGCGTTGGTTCGCCAACTCGAGAGCCGCGATTGTGAAGTGGTGACGGTAGATCGTGCGCACCTGGATCTGCGGCGGCAGGCCGAGGTTGAAGCCTGGGTCAGCGACACCCAGCCGGACGCGATCATCCTCGCCGCCGCGCGCGTGGGCGGCATTATGGCGAACGCGACGTACCCTAAGGATTTCCTTTACGACAATCTGGTCGTCCAAACCAATGTGATCGAAGCCGCGTATCGCGCAGACGTATCCAAACTGCTGTTTTTGGGCTCCAGCTGTATCTATCCGCGCGAGGCGCCCCAGCCGATCATCGAAGACTCTCTTCTCACGGGACCGCTCGAGCCAACCAATCAGTGGTACGCCATCGCTAAGATCGCCGGTATAAAGCTCGTTCAAGCTTATCGAGAACAATTCGAATGCGATTACATTTCGGCCATGCCGACCAATCTCTACGGTCCGGAAGATAATTTTGACCTCAGCACAGCCCATGTCCTGCCCGCACTCATTCGTCGTATGCATGATGCCAAGAGCCAAGGTTTGACAGATATAACGATATGGGGGACGGGCACACCGCGGCGTGAATTTCTTCATGTCGACGATTGTGCGAACGCCTTGATTTTTCTTTTGGAAACCTACTCTGGCGCCCAACATGTTAACGTCGGCTCCGGCTCTGATTTGTCTATTCAGGAGCTTGCGCGCCTCGTGGCCGATGTTGTCGGATTTAATGGCGAGATCAGAAATGATTTGACCAAGCCCGACGGAACGCCCCGTAAATTGATGAGCAATACGCTTCTGGCGAACATGGGTTGGGCGCCGCGGATCGGTCTGCGGCAGGGTGTCGAAGACACCTATGCTTGGTTCCAAAAATCTGCTTCGGTCCGATTGGGCGACTAGCCGGACCGTCCTTAATTTGGCGGCGCTATAGGGGCGGGCTGGGTCCGGCCAGAAGTAGACCAGAGGGAGGTGCCAACCCGTGCAAGACGCCATGAACATAGGGCTTGATCGAGTCGTGGCCGCCGCCTTCGGGGCGTTGCGCAGTCGGGCGCCGACGCCCGAGGAGACGCAATATCTCCGCAATATTCTGCTCGAAGGCGGCCGGTTCGGCGTCGTTTTATCCGAGATCTTGGCCGGTGGGCCGCCGCGCTTGGATGAAGTCCAAGAGGCGGTTGGACACCTTTACCGTCTTGCATTTGGTCGTACGCCAACCGATGAAGAAATGTCGGTGTGGGTGGATGCGGTTGTTAAGGGCGGCCTATCCACAGCCGCCATGGTCAGCTCCATCGCAACGTCGAAAGAGGCGGGCTTGTTCGCCGCGAGCGAAGCTGTTTTACCGGACGCGTCGGACGGCGTCTTTATCCAAAAAGCCTTTGAAGTGCTGCCAGGCCGCGGCGCGATGGCGGACGAAATTGCGTTTTGGCAATATCGACTCGCATCAGGCCTTCAAACGCGAAAAGATTTGCTCGGTCGGCTCTTTAACTCCAATCCAGCCGTATCGAAGGCTGCCGACGCGCCGATTAACGACACGTCGAAGAGCTATATATTAGGTGCGAATAAATTTGTCAGCGTGGACGAATGGAGATCTAAAGACCCGACGGTTACAAACTTTGACGCCGCATGGATCGGAGCGGACTCAAAGTATTCTAGATTTCAACTCAAAAGTTCGCCGCAAATTCTGGTATCTGCCATCGCGAGCCTCTATCGTGGCCGAAAATATATTGAAAAGTTTCTCGATAATATCGTATCGCAATCAATATTTGAAAGCCATGTGGAATTAATATTTGTTGACGCAGATTCGCCAGAGGGCGAGTTTGAAGTCATCGAAAAATATATGTCTAAATTTAAAAACATAAAGTACCATCGGGCGTCAAGCCGCATAGGTATTTATGACGCCTGGAATCAAGGCATATCCCTTTCAGAAGGCAAATATATCACGAATGTAAATCTCGATGATCTGAGAAGGTATGACTCATTTGAGATACAGGCCGCAACATTGGATAATCTTGATTTTATTGATGTCGTTTACCAGGACGTTCTTTATACATTTGATGCCGATCTTCAATATGATGAAGTCGCCAAATATGGACTGCGTAGCGAGGTTCCTATAGTCACACCCAATAATATTCTTCACACGAACGCTCCGCATAATGCGCCAATGTGGCGGCGGAAGGTTCACGACGATGTTGGATTTTTTGACACCGCTTATAAGTCCGCCGGAGATTGCGATTTTTGGATACGATGCGCGCAAGCTGGAAAGGTATTCTACAAAATAAATGATCCTCACGTTGTCTACTATAGCAATCCAGTTGGAATTTCGACGCGACCTGACACGCGAGGTTTCGAAGAGTGGAGCCGCATAAGTAAGGCGCACGCGCGAAATTTAATCTCTAAACATTTAACATCTCCTGCAAATGAATTCGTTACTATGCTGGACGACATCGCGGGCCTGCAGCTCGATATAGAGCCTGACTTCATGAGCGAAGACTGGCGGTATGCGAGGACCCAGGCCGCTCTTCGTAAGATTTCTATAGGGTCGCGCGCCGGAATGGCCCGTTAGTCGTCAGACCGTATAGAAGAACATAGCGATAGGTGTGCTTGATGAGAATAGTCGTCGACGGTGTGTCGTTTCAGTTTTCAAATTCCGGTTTGTCGAGGCTATGGCGACCTATATTATCAGAATTATCTAAACGACCTGGTGTTGAGATTTTGTGGCTTGATCGATTTAACGCGCCTGAATTTACCCGCATAACAAAGTTTCCTTTTCCATCTTACAGTTCAAAATATAATGCCGCAGATTCGGCTTTAATTGAAAAAATATGCCAATTTTGGTCCGCCGATATATTTTTATCAACGTCCTACACGTCTCCGCTATCGACGCCATCGATTGCGATCGTGCACGACATGATACCTGAAAAATTTAATGTCCAAGTGGGCGCCAGCGACTTGAAGGAAAAAGAAATTTGGATATCCCACGCTCGCCGACACATTTGCGTTTCGGCGCAGACCAAAGGCGATCTCTTGGAGTTTTATCCGGAATTGGCTGCGGAAGACATACCGGTTACCTATAATGTGGTCGATCCTGAAAAAATCTTTCCTAGACCAATAGCAGAGCAAGACGCGCTAAGATCAAAATTGAACCTGCCGCGGCCGTATTTTATTTATGCGGGGTCACGGACTCAAAGTGCAGGATATAACAATGCGCGGGTATTCTTTGAATCGGTCGCGAGTTTGAACGACATTGATTTTGATATCTTGTGCTTGGACGGGCAGGCTGAGATCGAACCCTGGATTAAAGGGTTGGACTTGAAATGTCGCATCGAAGTGGCGAATCTTGGCGATGACGACCTCTCAGCGGCCTATAGCTCAGCGGTCGCGCTCATCGATCCGTGTCTCTACGGCGGGATAGGGCTATCCGTTATTGAAGCCTGGGCTTGCGGCTGCCCTGTGATCGCCGCCCGGCGGGACGCTGGTTTAGATAGCCCCGGCGACGAGGCGGGCTGGTTGGATGGTCATTCGCCTAAGAAAATGAAAGAGGCCTTGGGGCGAGTGCGGGAGGGGGCCTGCCGAGAACGATTGACGGAGATTGGTCATCGCCATGCGTTGCGCTTTCGTTTGACCGATTTCGTAGACACATTGGAGGGCGTGGCGAAAGACGTCGTCCAACGCGCTGGCGCGGGGGCGTATGACGATTTCTATCGGCGCTGGACGGCGCTTCGCACGCTGCAAGGCGATGTCGATGCTAAACGTTAGCTCGCCTGATTGGTCAGCTGGTCACGCGGCATCAACGGGGTCTAGCCAAATCGGAATAATCTGAGCGCCGCCTGGAGAAATCGATGTCTTATCTACGGGGCCGAGCTCTACCCTGTAGATTGCAATATAAAGGGATCTGTTTTCAGTTATCGTGGGCGGCCCTGCTTCGATTTCGACGACATTCGTTCCCGGGGCGGCCTTGACGATCATCTGGCAAACATGAAGGTTGTCCCAACCGCCCGGCCCAATTGTGGCGCGGCCCAAGGACGCTCCGTTTAAGACCACTTCGATTTGGGCAGTGATCGCAGGCAAGGCAAGTTCAATATTCAGCATCATCTCGCCGCCGATGCCGTTTTCGAGACGAAAGGCGCTCCGCGGCTGGACTTGCCATCGGAATGGTCGGTGAATATTTATCTCTGGGAAGGGGCCCTCAGGTCCGTCTAAGCCCTCGTCTGCGGGCAGACGTGCCGCTGGGACAAGGGATGCGCCCCTGATCTGGCCAGGAGGACCTGATCCGTCCTCACCGAGGTTGAGCGTTATAGGTATGACTTTTGCGGCGTCCACGAACGGGAATTGGGCAGGCGGGGGGCCGAGCTCCACCTTGTAGATAGCGATGTAGAGAGAGCGCTCCGCGGTTACCGTGGGGGAGCTGGCTTTAATTTCGACCGCGTTAATGCCTTGAGCGGCTGTCACAACCATTGACAGCACGTGAACGTAATCCCAGCCCGGGGGGGCCAACATTGCATGTCCCAGCGATTGTCCGTTCAAAAAAATTTCAATTTGGACGTTTTCTGCGACAACGCCCAGCTCGATCCGTAGCTGGGCCTCACCCCCTGTGCGGCACCCCAAGCGTATTACGCTACGCGGACTGATCTGCCACCGGAAAGCCCGCTGGATATTGATTTCGGGAAACGGCCCTTCGAGCTCGCCCAAGCCTGTAACTTGATTTGAGGGGGCGCTAGGGAAGTAGTCGTCGGGGAGTTCGCTGGAGAGCCCAAAAGCTACGCCAGACTCGGCTATGCGTTGTCGGATACCGACTGGTGTGTGAAAAAATAATGAGTCGTTATCGACGCGCTTTGAGTTAATATCATTATATTGTGAAATACTAGAAATTCCAGTAAGCGAAGTGATGGACGAAAGTGCCGAGCTCTGCGGGTTTTCTAATGTGTCTTTAGCTATTTTCTGCAGTGATTCGGCTACTTTTGCGTTTGATCGGATGGCGCTGCTGGCCGCTACGCGATCTCGCCATATGGCTACATTAAAATACCAGTCATCGAAGCGCGAAAAATCTTTAAATTTTCGTTGATATCCATTCCTTTCTAACAATGCGGCTATTTCTTCGCGGGATTTTGTATAGTTATGCTCTACAGTAACTACGCAAAAACTATATCGATCAAAATCTAGACCCTGCAATATCGAGAGCTCTGACCCTTCAGTATCTAACGACATGAAGTCAATCACTGATGGGGCGTTATGATCTGAAAGAAGGTCATTTAAGCTAACTGTACTGACCGATACATCTTTAAAGCCATCGCTGCGGTGTGTTAGTCCGTGCGCATCGCGCATGGAAAGTTCGGAAATCGTAGAGTATTCGGGATTTGGTGTGCAACGAAAATTAATTTTTTCGCCGCTTCGTTCCGAAACGCATCGAAAGTCAATCGCACAATTTCGGTTAGCTAGCAGGGCAGAATGAAAAATAGGGTTTGGCTCAGCTAGTATGCCTTTCCACCCATAGTGAGTTTCTAATAGGACTGTATTTGATAGGAAAAGACCATCGCAAGCTCCAAATTCAACGAACCAGCCCTCGCGTTTATCGCCAAGTTCATGTAAAACCCAGAGATCCTGAAATAGCTGAGCTTTTGATAAGTGTCGCTTTTCTGACACTTTTGCTGCAAAGCGCACCGCGTCTAGTGCGACGGCTGAAATAATAGGATCGCCCTCACCGTGTAGGGCGGCTGAAATGCAGCCTTGTAGATTATCACCATAAAGTTCTAATTTTTGACTATAGTCATCAAAATCGGAAAGTGAGGGAGCCATTTTATTATCCACAAAAGTTTCAAGATGTTACCATTAAGTGGTATTTATGCACCTAGGGTCTCGTAACCCTCTGTGGCGCTCATTTATCTCCAAGGTGTATAGGGTGTCCGGATGAGTATCGCAACGCGCGCTGTGAACGCGCAGTATTTTACGGGAAAATGCGACGTAACTGTGCCTGGATGGCTGAGGCACTTAACTAGACGCCGGGGTCGGCCTGCGGTCGAAGCGGGAAGCGCGGGGGCTCGTGATGTGAGCAGGGATGCCTCGTGCGCGGTTCGGCGCGGATGCGGGGCAGGCGCTCGTTTGATCTCCAGTCTCGCACGATGCGATCCGAAAGATACGAAACCTAACAGGCTGTTGAAAATCTCCATAGCGGCCTGACGCTTGTCATGATTCACTCTTTCTCGGCAGCGGTTGAGAAGGCTTATGCGGGGGGCGGACGTTCGGTCTGGGGCGTTATTTTCCTAATGTGCGCTGAGTGGGGACTTTTCGGCGCTCTATTCAGCTATGGGCCGGCCGTCGATCCCGCCTGAGATGCTGCTGCGGGCGATGCTTTTGCAGGCCTTTTATTCGATCCGCTCTGAGCGTCTTTTGATGGAGCGGTTGGAGTTTGATCTGCTGTTTCGCTGGTTTGTGGGCCTGGGGATTGATGACGCCGGCTGGGATCACTCGACCTTCTCCAAGAACCGTGATCGGCTGCTGCAGGGCGAGATCGCGGCCAAGTTCCTGGCGGCGGTATTGGCCCAGCCCAAGGTCAAACGCTTGTTGTCCACCGATCACTTCAGCGTTGATGGCGCGCTGATCGAGGCCTGGGCGTCGATGAAGAGCTTCAAGCCCAAGGCCGCGAACGGGGCCGACCCGCCTGGCGACGATCCGTCGCTGGCTGCGCCTTCGCCGCCGGCATCCGGCGGGCGTAACGCCGAGGTTGACTTCAGAGGCCAGAAGCGCTCCAACGAGGCCCACGAGAGCACGACGGATCCTGGGGCGAGACTTTACCGCAAGATACGGAAACGCATCGAGGAAGGCTTCGGCTGGATCAAGACCGTGGGCGGCCAGCGCAAGACCAAGTTCAAAGGCCGAGATCGGGTCGGATGGGCCTTCACATTCACGGCGGCGGCCTACAATCTGGTGCGCCTGCCCAAACCGCTGGAAGCAGCAGCATGAGCCTCAAGAGCAAATGGCGGATCGTCGAGATGGAAGCCTGGGACAAGGACTTCCTTGACCTCGTCGAGCCCGCCTACATCCTCTTCGGCGACACCGAAAGCGAGTTCGCCTTCGGCCGCGTCACCCGCTCGTTCGGCAGCGCCGGCGACAGCCATTCCATCGCCTTCGATTGGGGCGGCGCCGACGAGATGGACGAAGCCCACGGCGACGGCTGGGTCGAACTCCAGGCCGACAGATCGCTCACCTGAGAAATAACCTTCCACAACGGCGACGAATCCGGGTTCATCGCACGCCGTCGGGAGAATTCTTCAACAGCCTGCTAACGAAGAGGGCGCTCAAGCGTCGGCAGCTACCTCATTGTAGTGATCGGTGTGGGATAAATTTCTCGAGCGGCATCTGTTGCGGCATCTTGGCGTGGTCCAAAGGGTATTATATTAATTTCTATGCGGTTAACGACCCCTCGCAGTCAGAGGCACCACGCGCTATGCGCGGAGCTCTCCCCTAGCAGGATGGGTGACCGAGTGGTTTAAGGCAGCGGCCTTGAAAATTTAGGTGTGCTAGTTGTGACTTTGTCTCCTGATGATAAAAATAGGCCACGAGTGTTTTCGGTTCTCAAAACACTTGGCGGGTGCGGTGGTACGATAGTTTCTCGTTCTCTTGCCGCTTGCGGTGCTCTGGTGCTAAGTGAAGTCAATCCAAACACGGCAAAGATTTTCGGTGGAAAGTTGAATCCGATAAATCAGTTGGTTTCTGATAATCCAATTCTGTTGCCTGTCGCATGGAATGTTTCTGATGCAGACAATTTAAGCGAATGTCCCGTATTTGGTTCATTTCTGAGTGATCTCATTGATGCGCTAGACCGGCCATTAGTTGTTCGTGATTATTCGTATATAGACTACATTGGCGTGCCGTTTTTGGTCCCGGCACCATTAACTTCTAGTTTGGACGTAGCGTTGCGCCCGTTTGGGCGCGTGGATGCGGTTGTGTTGTTGCGGCATCCGGCTAAAAGTTATGCGAGCCTGCTTCGCCACGGACCTCTTTCAGGTGTGCTGACCCCAGAATTATTTGTCGCAGGCCACCTAAAATTTATGGAAGACAATCTCGAATGTCCGCGTTTCTTTTATGAGTCATTTTTGTCTGATGCTTCGGAAATGGAAAGGCTATGCAAAGCGCTTCATGTAACGTTTTTGAAAGACTGGCGGGATGCTCTTCGTGGAGCGCCGAGGTTGACAGGTAATCCCGACGCTGTAATCGCTACGGCCATTAAGCCGCCGGAGCCCACGTCAATAGAACGCGTTTCAGCTATGCTTGGCAAGACTCCAGGATATTTTAAACTTTTGGAGTTGACTGGTTATAGCCATATTTAGCGATCTATGATTGTGGCTGGCGTATTCATTTTTCAGTGTTTCATGGATCGGCAGCAATTATTGATAGAATTATGATGCCTAAAACACATCTTGTGAGCTTTGCTGACGGACAGTTCAAACGCCGCACTTCGGGGTTTATAGCTGAGGCATCAAATATAGATTTATTTGATAGTATCAGAGTGTATAATTTGAGCTCATTGCCGACTGATTTTCGAAATCAACATGGTAGCTATATGGTCGATACCGCTCGAGGTTTCGGTTATTATATTTGGAAGCCAATATGTATTCGAGAATGTATAAGAGCAGTTGGTCCGGATGATGTAGTTGTTTGGTTAGATGCTGGCTTCACGATAAATGTTTACGGACAGGACAGAATGTCCGACTATTTGGATATCGTACGCGCGAGTAGTTACAGGATGCTTTCGTTTCAGAATGTCCATACTGAAAAAAGATGGACAAAGATGGATCTGGCGAAGAGGCTAGGCGTTGAATTAAACCCGTGCATTATGGCTACCAGCCAGCTATCTTCGGGTTTTATGTTGATGCAAAAAACGAAGTCCAATTTAGAAGTTCTGGATGATTGGATTAAATTGGCAACGGAGGAGTTCTACAGATTTTCAGACGATAGCGTTTCTTGCTTGGAGAACGATAAAAGCTTCATCGAACATCGACATGACCAGAGTATATCCAGTTTGTTGAGAAAGATGCGTGGTACAGAAATTACTCACTATGAGGTCCAGCCGTATGTGTCAGCATTCGAAGGATTGAAAATGACCTTGCCAGCTTGGGCTACTCGGTCACGCGAATGAAGGCGTCGCAGCGCTATGGCTCGATTTGGTTTCGTGCGATCTCCAATCCAAAAGCGCCCCTTAGCCGAACACATATAGACTACCAGCTTGCATATTGATCTAGCAGTATAACGAGATTTTGAGGTAGTTAAAAAATTTTGGTTTGACATATCGGGCGTTATCTGAGAAATGTAATATCAATCCGCTGATATGTTGCGGTTGGCAGTCGATCCGTGTGTCAAAGCACTTCGGCAATTATCATGGATATAACTGGGATGCCAAGGCATTGGTCAATCGGCATCTGCACGGGAACGTCTCCTGTTGAGTTGACGGTCCCGCCCAATACAAGCCCAGTTTTGACCGCAAGAGACGTAACCGATGTCAATGCACTTTTTGTAGCCGATCCATTTATGATACGGTGTGGCGATCTATGGTATTTGTATTTTGAAATTATGGACGCAGACACCATGCGTGGTGTCATTGGGTTGGCTACAAGTACAGATTTATATAAATGGGAATACAAAAACGTCGTTTTGGCGGAGCCCTTTCATCTATCATATCCACATGTTTTTGAGGCGAATGGGCAATATTACATCGTTTTGGAAACATTGGGCGCTAATAATGTGGGCCTTTATATTGCAGATCCGTTTCCCGACAAGTGGCGATTTATTGCGACGCTGATACCGGGCGAGCACGCTGATCCTACGATTTTCTTCCACGACAAAAAATGGTGGATGTTCACCTGTGGCTCGCCGCAAAACCACGATATGTTGAATTTGTTTTTTGCGGATGAATTGACAGGTCCCTGGCAGGAACACCCGCTTAGTCCCTTAATTGCGCAAAATCCTCGAGACGCGAGGCCAGCTGGCCGGATTATTAGCGTTGATGAAAAGCTTATAAGATTTGCTCAAGACTGTACGCCTCAATACGGAACACAAGTTAGAGCGTTTTCAATCGAAGAATTGACGGTCCATAGTTATAGAGAACGTGAAGTTATTGGAGGTCCAATTTTAGGGCCGGGAATTAATACTTGGAATCAAGGTGGTATGCATCACATTGATGCTCATTTCCAGTCCAATGCGAATTGGGTTGCGTGCGTCGATGGCTGGCAACTTTAGACGAGATGGCTTCAATTAATTATTTGACTAAATCACTAGATTAACCTTGCGAAGATCACTTGCGAATTTAGAACGCTCACTACCCAGCTCAAAGCCGGTCAACAAGAACCATAGACAGAAGCCGTGTCCCTTATCGACGCGCGAAAATCAAGCCGCTATATGCCATCCCCAAGGATGGGTGGCCGAGTGGTTTAAGGCAGCGGTCTTGAAAACCGCCGTGGGTTTACGCCCACCGTGGGTTCGAATCCCACCCCATCCGCCATTTCGGTACAAAGCTGGGCACGCCGCCAGCCGCCGATTTTGCGCCGGCAGACGCGGCCAGCGTTCTGAGCAGCTCACTGCGTGAGCCCATGATCCTGACTTCACCCTCCGCCACCTCGACCCGCTGAGCGAGAG
>Ga0116229_10005520_pt1 | contig 20590 bp, 19 predicted proteins | sample S1TSphgellanicum_3_FD_87313 | JGI IMG/M metagenome (GOLD analysis project Ga0116229, IMG submission 87313) | Host-associated microbial communities from peat moss isolated from Minnesota, USA - S1T2_Fc - Sphagnum magellanicum MG | ecosystem: Host-associated > Plants > Peat moss > Unclassified...
AGCTGTTTGGGCTGACGCATCTCCTCGCTGAAGTAGATCGCCTGTGCGCCGCCGCTGACCGCCCAGTTCGCCGCAATGGCCGCCATTCCTACCGCAATCAAGCTCGCGCTGTGGGCAGGAGCGCCGCCGAAGGGCGGCGCCGATAAGGCCATGGAGGCGGCGAGATCGCGGGCGGGATGAGCGGCTCCGAGCCCCGAAACGGCCAGGATGGTTATGACTTCTACGGCGAGGAAGGCGCCGGTGATCCACGCGTTGGCGCGAATGCTGAGAAGGGCCGTTCCGGTGGCGAGGCCGACGACAGCCGCCGCTGTCGGTCCGTCCGGCAGGAACGGCCAGAACGCCTTGAGAAAGCCCACAAGGCCGATGGCGAACAAAGCGATGTAAGCGGGGGGCCCTGCGCACGTGAAGGCCAGGATCACCATGCCTGCGGGCGCGCCCCAGATCTTAGCGACCGGAGTGTAGAGCCCGCCGGCGTTCGGAAAGGCCGAAAAGAGTTCGGCGGCAAGAACGCTATTGGCCAGAACCACGGGCGTTGCGATCAGGAAGGCGAGGATCGCAGCGCCGCCGACCTGATGGATGATGTCGGCGCCGGCGGTCAGCACCGACCCGGCGGGGGAGGTCATCGAGATTACGAGGAGAATGACCCCGATCGGACCTAAGGCGCGATGCAGCCCCTTTTGCAGGCGCTCAGTGCTCACGTGCGGCGATCGCAGACCAAACGTCTGAGATCGTTTGAGTTCCTTGCGGCCGTCAAATCGCCCTCCGCTCGCAAAACACGCAAGGTCAGTCTGACGTGGACGAACGGGCGGCTACAAGCGCACTTCAACCGCAAGCCTCAGGGGCTTGACCAAAGCGCGATCTCTGTTCACACCCCCATACGCCTGTACAATCCCGCGACAATTGCAACGGACTTTTCGGCTTCGGCGCGATCGACGACTTCCTGCGCGTTTGCGTAGCCGAACATGTCTCCGCCCCACACCGCCTGAACCACGATGCCGTCTCGGCGGGACAGAACGCCGACCCCGTTATAGTAGACGCCGTAGTTGACCTCGGGCTGGGGGATCAGCCAGGTGATCTGACCGCGCACGGGCGTGATGCTCTCGTCCTTGCAGAGGGCGCGCGCCGCATAGCCCGGGCAGTTGATCACCACCTTTTCCGGCAGGCTGGAAAATTCGCCGGGCGAATGGAACTCGCGCCGCTCGAACCGGCCCCCTGCGGCGAGGAAGTCGGCCATTAGCGTATGGGCGTAGTCGGCCACATTGAACTGCATTGAGGCGTTGCGGCGTACATAGGGCGTGGGGAAGGGGGTCGCGCCGGGCGCCAGCGCCTCGGAGCGACCGTTCAGATCGCGAATACGGTCCCCGTAGCTGGCGAAGCCTAGGGGATCTTCCGGCTCGGGCTCCGAGCCCGGCGGTCGGTCGAACAGGGTGTAGCGATCACTCCATTCGACCGGTGTACCCGGAAGGCCAAGATAGCGCCGAAAGCGTTTGTGAGAGATGCGCGCCATCTCCTCCCAGCGCTCTGCGAAGGCAGGCCCTGCGGCCTTGGTCAGGGCGATCCGGCTGTCCGGCGTCCAGCTGCCGGTCGCCCGGGCAGAGCGGGTGTCAGGCAACAGATCGCGTGCGTAAATGGTGACCTTGGCGCCCGCCTCCTGGGCGAGCAAGGCCGCGGTCAGGCCGATGGCCCCGCAGCCGATCACAGCGACGGTCTTGGGGCTTTGCGCCATCGCCATGCGCACCGCGAGCGTTCCAGATCCCCACGACAGCGACCAGCCCGAGCCGCCATGCCCGTAGTTGTGGATCACCGCGGTGTCGCCAATGGTCTCCGCCTCCAGTCGCGGTCCGGCGGCGCGGAACGGGCGCAGGCAGACGGTGATGTCGAACACCCGGTTCATACTGGCGCGCACGGGCGCAATCTGCGGCGTGTAGACGCCGCCCCGGGTGCGGGCCGGCTCGGCCAGGGTTGCGCACCCGCCTAGGCTGAGGGCGCCCAGCCCCGCCGATCCCAGAACCAGCCCGCGCCGATCAAGTCCCCAGCGTTCGCCCGCCATCATCATCGTCCTGCAGTCTTGAAGACCTCGCCGCCCTTCATCACGAAGGCCATGTGCTGCAAGCTGGTCACGTCCTTGAGCGGATCGCCCTCGACCGCAACGATGTCGGCGTAAAAGCCGGGAGCGATTCGTCCGATCTGGTCCGCCCAGCCCATAAGGTCGGCCGCCGAGGTGGTGGCGCACTGGATCGCCTGCATCGGCGTCATGCCCCAATCGACCATGGTCTTGAACTGTTTGGCGTTCCATCCGTGCGGATAGACCCCGGCGTCGGTCGCAAACGCCATCTTGACGCCGGCGCTCCATGCCTTGCGGAAATTCTCGCGCTGGAGCCGTCCGATCGAGCGTTCTTTGGCGAGGGAGGCCTCCTCCACGCCGTTCTTGGCTCCATCCGACAAGATGTAGTCGTCGTCGTAGATATCCATGTCGAGGTAGACGCCCTTGGCCTTGGCCATGCGGATCCCTTCATCGTCGATCAGAGAGGCGTGCTCCACGCTATCGACGCCGGCGCGTATGGCGGCTTTGATCGCCTCTGTCCCGTGGGCGTGGGTGGCGACCTTGCGGCCCCACATGTGCGCCTCTGAGACGATGGCGTCCATTTCGTCCTGCGTCAGCTGTTGGCCGCCGACCGAATCGCCATGGCTCAGCACGCCGCCGGAGGCCATGAACTTGATCAGGTCGACGCCGTATTTGGCGTTCTGGCGCACCTTCGCGCGGAGCGCCCATGGGCTGTCAGCGATGCCCGACGGGCCCCCATCGTCTGCGTGGCGAGCCTCCCAGGGTAGGATGTTTTCATCGGCGTGACCGCCTGTGGATCCCAGAGGCGGCCCTGAGACCTGCATGCGCGGGCCGGGGATGAAGCCGTCGTTGATCGCGTCCCGAAGGGCCACATCGGTAAAGCCGCCGGCCCCCACATTGCGAACGGCGGTGAAGCCCGCCTCCAAAGTTTTTTTGGCGTTGACCACGCCGATGATGGTTTCCTGCGGTGTGGAGATCGCCAGGCTGCTGGCGCCGGAATCCTCGGGATTTGAGGTCAGGTGCGTATGGACGTCGATCAGTCCCGGCAGAACCGTGTCGCCCGACAAATCGATCAACCTGGCGTCTGCGGGCGGCTTGACCTCGGCCGCGGGGCCGACAGCGGTGATCCGCTCGCCCTGCACGATGATGATTTGATCCAGCAAGATCTTGCCAGACGCCGGATCGACCAGCCGTCCGGCGTGGATCGCGACCGGCGCGGGGAGAGGCGCCGATCCTGCCGTGGCCGCCGCCGCACCCGTCAAAACACTGAGGGCGAGGGCCGCGCAGAGGAGGTTAGGGATCAATCGGGCTCTCCGGCGCTAGGGTGTCGGCGGCTCTGCGAATTCGGCTCTTGGGACGCGCACGCCCGGTCTGAAGGGCTGAAAGCGGCCTTGCGTCGGCGCAAATTGGCGCGGAGCGCTTCAGCCAGCCGGTCTTCCTTCGACGCCGCCGGACGGGGCTTGCAGGCTTTCGGCGCGTCAGGGGTCCGGGTGCTCATCCTCAAGCCGTGCGGCCAAGCGCTCCTGCGGTCAAGACGCCCCCTATGGATTTCCGCTTTGCCTTCGCGACGGCATTGGTTATAGGGCGGCCCTTCCATTCGCCGCCGTAGCTCAGTGGTAGAGCGCATCCTTGGTAAGGCTGAGGTCGACAGTTCAATCCTGTCCGGCGGCACCATCTATCACGCTTCACCTGCGTCGGGTTCGCACGTTGGCGACGTGTGATGGGAAGGACTATATTGGGGCGGGCCCGTTCCGTTCCGGCGACGGCCCCGTTCGAGGAGTTTCACCATGATGGGTGGTTTCAGCATCTGGCATCTGCTGATCGCTGCCGCGGTCATCGCGCTTGTGTTCGGCGGCGGCGGCAAGATTTCGGGTCTGATGGGGGATGCGGCCAAGGGCATCAAAGCCTTCCGCGACGGCCTCAAGGACGACGCTGCGCCTCCGGAGAAACCGGTGGAGCTTACCGCGCCTGAGCCGGCGGTTAAACGCGAAGAAGTCAAGAGCTGAAGCCCGATCCTGGACGTCAACGCAGTGCGCTTACGCCCGTGACTCCGGGCGCGCCGGACACCGAAGGCTGAGCCCCGAATGTTCCCCTTCGAACAGTTTTCCATCGAGATGCTGGTGGTTTTCGCCATCGGCCTCATGGTGCTGGGTCCCAAAGACCTGCCCGTCGTCATGCGCAAGATCGGCCAGTTCGTCGCCAAGATGCGCGGCATGGCTGCGGAGTTCCGCGCTTCCTTCGACGAGTTGGCCCGCCAGTCCGAACTCGACGATCTGCGCAAGGAGGTCGAGGCCCTGCGCAGCGGCGCCTATGCCTCGAGCGCGCCGGCGCCCGAACCGGTGCACGACTACACGCCCCTGGGCGAGGCGGGGTCGCATCTCGACAACCCCGGCTTCAGCTTCCCGCCTCAACCCTCGACCGAGCGCCCGCCGATCACAATTGAGCCGTCGCCGCCAGGGGAGGCTGACGCCGCCGCGAAAAGGCCCGCCGCAAAGCCCCGCGTCAAAAAGGCCCAGACGGGCCCGATTGCGGATGAGCCTGCGGCGGGCGAGCCGGCCCAACCGATCCGCAAACCTCGGACAAAGAAGGCCGCGCCCGCCAAAGCGCCGGCGGCCCAGAACGCCGCCGAATGACCGCTGTGGCTGAAGACGAATCAGAAATCGAGGCCAGCCGCGCGCCCCTGCTCGAACACCTGGTGGAACTGCGCTTTCGCCTGATCGTCTGCACCGCCGCCCTCGTGGCGGGCTTTATCGGCTGCTATTTTTACTCTCAGTCGATCTACGAGCTTCTGGTCCGGCCCCTGTTCCTGGCCAACGCCCTTACGGCTGAGCAGAAGGTTCAGCACGGCCCCTTCGACCTGCTGCTCGCGGTCACGGGCTTTAAGGTCATGGCTGCAAAGCCGGTGCTGATGCAGGCGACCGCCCCGCTCGAGTTCTTTTTCACCAAGGTCAAGCTCGCCGGCTTCGCCGCCGTGGTGGTCACCTTCCCGATCCTGGCCTGGCAGCTTTACCGGTTCGTGGCGCCCGGGCTCTATAAGCGTGAGCGCCGCGCCTTCCTGCCGTTCCTGATCGCCTCGCCGGTTCTCTTCGGCCTGGGGACAGCGATGGTTTATTTCATCATGCTGCCCTTCGTTCTGTGGTTCTCGCTATCCCAGAACATCCTGACCGCCCAGGTGCAGGTCAGTCTGATTCCCAAGGTGTCCGATTACCTCGACCTTGTGATCAAGCTGCTGCTCGCCTTTGGCCTCTGTTTTCAGCTGCCGGTGGTGGTCTCGCTGCTGGGCTTGGCCGGGCTCGTCAGCGCAAAGACGCTCTCCTCGGGCCGTAAATACGCCCTGGTCGGTATTGTTGTGGTGGCCTGCCTCGTAACGCCGCCAGACATGATCTCGCCCTTCTTGCTGTCTGCGCCGATTTACCTGCTTTACGAAGGTTCGATCCTTTGCGTGCGGCTGATCGAGCGCGGTAGAAAGCGCGCCGCTAAGGCCTGATCCCTCCCGGCGCCCCCTCAGGACCTGATCCAAGGCGTCCTGGCGCAGGCGAGACAGGCCATAGGGCAGGGCAAGGTCAATATCGACCCGATCTCGCCTCGTTTCGCGCCAAGGTCCAGCGGCGCTTGGGACACGGCCCGCAATGACGGTCATGATGGAGCAGCGAACAAGTGTTGGCTCCGCCGATTCGACCGCCTAAACACACCCCTCCAGGCCCAACTCCAGCGTCTCAATGCACGACATCAAAGCCATCCGCGACGACGAAGACGGGCGCTATCTGCGCGGCTGGACCTCGCGCGGCGTCAAGGATGCGGGCACACAGCTGCAGGCCATTCTGACGCTCGATGCTGAGCTTCGCAGGGCCCAAACCGCCTTTCAGGCGGCTCAGGCGCGGCGAAACGAGCTCTCCCGACAGATCGGTCAGGCCAAGGCCCAAAAGGACGAGACGCGCGCGCAGGCGCTGATGGCCGAGGTCGAGGGGCTGAAGGGCGAGATCGAGGCGAGCTACCAGGGGGAGGGGCAGGCGGGCGCTGAGCTCAAGGCTCTGCTCGCCAGCCTGCCGAACCTGCCTGCCGACGACGCGCCCCTTGGAGAGGACGAGGCGGACAATGTCGAGGTGGCGCGTTGGTCCGACCGGGCTGCGGTTCCGGCGGGCCGCCTCAACGCCACGCCCAAGGACCATGTCGACCTCGGCGCAGCCCTGGGGATGATGGACTTTGAGGCCGCCGCCAAGATGTCCGGGGCGCGGTTCGTGGTGCTGAAGGGCCAGCTCGCACGGCTAGAGCGGGCGCTCGGCCAGTTCATGCTCGACCACCAGACCAAAAGGAACGGCTATGTTGAAGTGAGCCCGCCCTTGCTCGTCAACGCGGACGCCATGTTCGGCACAGGACAGCTGCCGAAATTCGAGAAGGATCTTTTTGCGACAAGCGTGAGCGGGTCTGATCTTTTTCTCATCCCAACGGCCGAAGTGTCCCTGACCAATCTGGTGCGCGAAGCGATTACGGACGAGGCGGACCTGCCTCTCAGACTGACCGCCTTGACGCCCTGTTTCCGCTCTGAGGCGGGCGCTTCGGGACGCGACACCCGCGGCATGATCCGTCAGCATCAGTTTCTGAAGTGCGAGCTCGTGAGTATCGCCGCGCCGGAAGCCTCAGAAGCTGAACATGCGCATATGCTCGAGGCGGCTCGGGGCGTGCTTGAGGCCCTGGAGCTGCCGTACCGGATCATGGCGCTTTGCACCGGCGATATGGGGTTTTCGGCGCGGAAAACCTTTGACCTTGAGGTCTGGCTGCCCTCGCAGAATACCTACCGGGAGATCAGCTCTATCTCCAACTGCGGCGACTTTCAGGCCCGGCGCATGGACGCGCGCATTCGCAAGGCGGGTGAAAAAGGCACGCGTTTCGCCCACACCCTGAACGGCTCGGGCCTCGCGGTGGGTCGAACCCTGGTGGCGGTCCTTGAGAACTACCAGGATGAGGGCGGCCGGATCGCGATCCCAGGGGCGCTTCAACCCTATATGGGCGGCGCTTCCCATATCGAGGTCGCCCCATGACCCTGTTGAGGACCGCGCCCGGGATCTTCGCCGCGGGCGCGGCGAGGGCCGATCGCGTAAGGGGGCGCGAACGCCTCCCCGACGTCCGCCTCGCACGAACCCTTGGTCCTGAGGACCCCTTGCCGCGCGCGGGGGGCCCGGGGCCCGCGCTCTCCCGCCGTTCGGACCCCAGGGGCCGCAACGGCGATCTTCAGGCTTTAGCGGTGGTTTCCCAGGGGCGACATGCGGCATGAGGATCCTGCTCACCAACGATGACGGGATCCATGCGGAGGGCCTTGCGAGCCTGCAAAGGATCGCCAGGATGCTTTCGGACGACGTCTGGACCGTAGCGCCGGAGTTCGAGCAGTCCGGGGCGAGCCGGGCCCTCACCCTCACCGATCCGATCCGGGTAAGGCGGGTCGACGCCAAGACGTTTTCCGTCATCGGCACGCCGACCGATTGTGTCATGCTGGCCGTACGCGATCTCGTCAAAGGCCAAAAGCCGGACCTTGTGTTGTCCGGCGTGAACCGCGGCCAGAATCTCGCCGAGGATGTCACCATGTCGGGCACGGTCGCGGGGGCGATTGAAGGCATGGCCCTTGGCATTCCATCGATCGCCCTGTCTCAGGCCGTCAGGGTCTTCGACGACGGTTACCGGGCCATGTTCGAGACGGCGGAGGCCTATGCCCCGGGCTTGATCCAGAAGCTGCTCGAGGTGGGCTGGCCGGGGGACGTCGTGATGAACCTGAACTTCCCTGCCGTCGAAGCGGAGGGGGTCAAGGAAGTTGAGGTCACGCGTCAGGGCTTTCGCGATTGTCACATTCGAACGGCGGAGAAGCGCACCGACCTTCGGGGACGCGACTACTACTGGATGGGCTTTATAAGTCCCGCGTCCGATCCGCCGGATGGAACGGATCTGAAGGCCGTCTACGGCGGCAAGATCTCGGTCACGCCCCTGCATATCGACCTCACCCACATGCAGACCGTTCACGCGCTTAAAGGTGTCATCGGCGGCGCGCCGCCAAAGGCGGTCCGCTGATGGCGGCGAAGGCCGACAAGTCCACCGATCGTGCTGAAGACACCGCCCGGCTGATCCTTGGCCTGCGTCAGGGCGGGATCACCGATCCTGCGGTGCTGAACGCCATCGAAAAGACGCCGCGCAATCTCTTCGTGCCGGACCAGTGGCAGGAAAGGTCCTGGGAGGACCGGGCTTTGCCGATCGCCTGCGGGCAGACCATTTCCCAGCCGCTCATCGTTGGCCTGATGACGCAGGCGCTGACCGTCGAGCCCCGATCAAGGGTCCTCGAGATCGGAACAGGATCGGGCTATCAGACCGCGGTGCTCTCACCGCTGGCGAGGCTGGTCTACACGATCGAACGCTATCGCACCCTGCTGGGCGACGCGGAGACACGCCTCAAGCGCCTCGGGATCACCAACGTGATCACGCGCTTTGGCGATGGGGGCGAAGGCTGGCCCGAGCAGGCGCCGTTCGACCGCATTTTGGTCACAGCGGCTATGGAAAGCGAACCTAAGCTGCTGTTGACCCAGCTTAAGCCGAACGGCGTCCTGGTTGCGCCTGTGGGCCGCGGCGCGGTGCAGACGCTGAAGCGGTATGTCGGGGACGGCAAGGGCGGGTTTCATCGCGAGGACCTCGGCGATGTGCGCTTCGTACCCTTGCTGCCCGGCGTCGCGCGGGAGTTGTAAAACGGATGGTTTTGTCTTTCCGCCTGCGGACCCGGGTCCATCCCGCGCGATGGGAGGGATCTTGCCGGGGTCCTGGGTCTGGCCGAACGCGCGACGTGGGATTGGCGTCTCAATGATCCGTAAGCTCGCGATCCTCATCGTGCCCCTGACCCTTGGCGCCTGCGCCGCTACGCCGGAGTATCCGGTGCGGCCGGATCAGCCGCGCTCAGGATTTGAACTTCCGAAGCCGGCCTATCCGATCACCCCTCAGCCGGAGGACGCCGGGCCGCCGCCGGCTCCGGTCGGCGCCTTAGCTTCCGCGACCTCGTCGCTATCCCCAGACACGGCGACCTACTACAGGCCTGAGCCCATACCGGGCGCTCCGCCGCCCCCCGACCAAGCCGCGCGACGGCTAAGCGGTCGAACCTTGGAGAGCCGCCCGACGGCGGCCGCGCGTTCAGCCCGCCCACCGGCGCCGGAAATCCCCCGCGAGGTCGTCGTTCGGCCCGGCGAGAGCCTGTTTGAGGTGGCGGAACGGGTTCGCACGCCGGTCCGCGCCCTTATTGACCTGAACGGTCTTGAGCCGCCCTACGACGTGTCGCCCGGCCAAGTGATCAGGATCCCGCCCCCGACCGTCTATATCGTGAAGGCCGGCGACACCCTGTTCTCCGTGTCCCGAAGGTTTTCTATGGACCCGCGCTCTTTGGCCAACTTCAACGGGATCGCCCTTGAGGCGCCGCTCAAGCTCGGGCAGAAACTGGTCCTTCCGGCTCTGGTCAAGGATGGCGAGACGCTTGCACGCATCGCCCCTGCGCCGATCCGTCTTCCCGAGCCCACGGCGGCGTCAAAGCCGAGGCCGTCTCCTATGCTTTCGAACGGAACGAGCGCGGCGAACCCGCCGGCGCCAGCCCCCGCTCGGCCTGAACCGCTGGCTGAGCCGGAGGCGGTGTCCGCATCCGCCGCGGCCGCGGCCGGCAAGGGGCGGTTCGTCTGGCCCCTGAAGGGGGACATCCTGTCAAGCTTTGGTCCGAAGGGGCCGGGCCAGCGCAACGATGGCGTGAACATCTCCGCCGAAGTCGGCGCGCCGGTCTACGCCGCCGCCTCAGGTCAGGTGGTCTACGCCGGCAACACAATCCCGGGCTTTGGCAACCTGGTGGTGATCAAGCACCCGGACGGCTGGACAAGCCTCTATGGCAATCTCGGTAAGATCCTGGTGAAGATCCGCTCTGAAGTGACTCAGGGTCAAGAGCTCGGCCTCGCCGGCCTGTCCGGCGCCGTCGACCGTCCGCAGATCCACTTTGAGGTCCGCTACGCCGCGTCGCCCCAGGAAAAGGCGCGGCCTGTGGATCCTCAAACCTTGCTGCCCTAACGCGGCCGGATCACGGGCCGCTCCACTCATGGACGCCTGCGGCGCCGCCCAAGGCCCATGCGGCCCGGCGCGACGCGTCCGCGCCGATTGAGCCGGCGCGCTAAATCAGCTGACCCCGCTCGCCCGCGAGATCCATGATGAATTGCCAGGCGACGCGGCCGGAGCGGCCGCCCCGGCGCTGGGCCCACTGCAGGGCGCGCCGATCAAGGTCCTCATCCATCAGGCCGAAGCGATGGGCATATCCCTGCACAGCCGCCAGGTACGCTGACTGATCCATGGGCGGAAAGCCGATCCAAAGCCCGAAACGATCAGAGACGGACACGGTCTCCTCAGCCTGTTCTGCGGCCGCCAGCATGCCGGCGGTCTCGTCATGGCGTTCCGGCGCCAGGTGTCGACGGTTGGATGTGGCGACAAACAGCACATTCTCCGGTGGTCCGCCGACACCGCCCTCGAGGCCCGACTTCAGGGATTTTGCCTGGTCGGCTCCGGCCTCGAACGACATGTCGTCGCAAAATACGACGAACCGCTGAGGGCGTCCCCTCAACCGGTCGAACAGCCCTGGAAGGGCTGCAAGCTGCTCGCGGTCAAGCTCGATCAGCTTAACCAGAGGCGTGGCCTTGGCCTCGGCGGCGATGGCCGCCTTGACCAGAGAGCTCTTGCCTGCGCCGCGGGCGCCCCAGAGGAGCAGGTGGTTGACCGGCAGGCCCTTTGCGAACCGTCGAAGGGCGCCCGCGACCAGGGCTTTTTGGCTGTCGACCCCGACCAAAAGCTCCATCGCGAGCGCCTTGGTGTCGGCCGCCTGAAAACCGCGCGTAGAGGCCTCGAAACGAAAAAAGGTCGCCTGGGCGAAGTCGGGCTCCTCGGGCGCCGGGGGGGCGATCCGTTCGAGCGCTTCGGCGATCCGGCGCAGGGTGTCGACGAGGGCTGAGGTTTCGGTCATCGCGCCGCTCAATGGCCTAAGTTTCGGCGGCAAACCAGTGGATTGCAAATCGGAGGCGGTGCGCATAGCTTCCGGCGCCTCGCGCGGCGGCCCCGGTCGACTGCGCCCGTTCCCTTTCCCCGACCTGGAGCATCCATGTTCGCGACCCCCGCCTTTGCGCAAGCCTCAAGCGGCGCAGGCGCCCCCTCCGGCGGACCTCAGGACTTGATCCTGCAGCTCGCCTTGCCGGCCATGCTGCTCGTGCTGTTCTACTTTCTGATGATGCGCCCGCAACAGCAGCGCCAAAAGAAGCACCAAGAACAGGTGGGCGGCCTGAAGCGCGGCGACACCGTCGTGCTTTCCTCTGGCGTGATCGGCCAGGTGACCCGCGTTGACGACACAGAGGTCGCCCTGGAGATCTCACCCAAAATCGAGGTCAAGGTGGTCAAGTCCATGATCGCCGATGTTCGCACCCGCGGCGCTCCGGTCGCCGCAAACGATCCCAAGCCCAAGGCGGCTAAATCCTGAGTCGATCACCGACGCGCGCCTGAGCCATGATCCAGCTTCGTCCATGGAAGATCGTCCTCGTCGCCCTTGCGGTGGTGTTCGGCCTTCTGTTTTCCCTGCCGAACGCCGTACCCTCGGGGACTCTGCCGGGCTGGCTGCCGAACCAGCGCCTTAATCTCGGCCTTGACCTTCAGGGCGGTTCTTACTTGCTGCTTGAGGTGGATCTCGATTCCCTCAGCAAGGAGCAGCTGACCAACGACACAGAAGAAGTCCGCCAGGCCCTACAGAAAAAGCAGATCTTCTTCACCGGGCTTGGCGTGGTGGGCGACCATGTGAGCGTGCGGATTTCCAATCCCGCCCAAGTCGATGAAGCCTATAGCGAGATCTCCAAACTGGCCCAACTGCTTCCTGGCGGCGGGCGCGACATCGACGTGGCCAAGACGGCCGATCAGACCATTACGCTTCGCCAGACCGCAGAAGCCCAACGCACGTCGGCGGCGCGGGCGGTCGAGCAGTCAATCGAGATTCTGCATCGGCGGATCGACGCTCTCGGCACGCGCGAGCCGTCGATCACCAGACAGGGCTCCAACCGCATCGTCGTCGAGGCGGCCGGCGAAAGCGATCCTGAAAAGCTGAAGGCGGTGATCGGCAAGACCGCCAAGCTCACCTTCCAGATGGTCGATGACGACACGCCGCCAGCGGAGGCCAAGGCGAACCCGAGTATGATCCCGCCTGGATCTGAATGGTTGCCGAGCGATGAGGCCTCCGAACCGAACGGGGTGGTCGTGAAGAAGGCCGCCGTCGTCACGGGCGAAATGCTCACCGATGCGCAGGCCGGCGTCGACTCCCAGACCAACCAGCCGGATATCAATCTGCGCTTCAACAGTGAGGGCGCGCGCAAGTTCGGCGACGCCACCACCGAGAACACCGGCAAGCGTTTTGCTATCGTGTTGGACGGCAAAGTCCTGACCGATCCCCGTATTGATGAGCCCATCCCAAACGGCCAGGCCCTGATCCACGGGAGCTTCACCGTCGAGTCCGCGGCCCAGTTGTCGCTGCTGCTGCGCTCCGGCGCCCTGCCGGCCAAGCTGAACCCGGTCGAGCAGCGGACCGTCGGGGCCGAGCTCGGCGCCGACGCCGTGCGCGCCGGCGCCTTCGCCCTGGCCGTCGGCGCCCTGGCGATCTTCGCCTTCATCATCCTGGCCTACGGGCTTTTCGGGGTGTTCGCCGCGATCGCCCTCGTATTGAACCTTCTGCTGCTCCTTGCCTTCATGTCGCTGACCCAGGGCACGTTGACCCTGCCGGGGATCGCCGGGGTGATCCTGACCCTCGCCGTCGCGGTTGACGCGAATGTTCTGGTCTTTGAGCGGATGCGCGACGAATTCCGCCACGGCCGCTCGCTGATCCTCTCGCTGGACAGCGGTTACAGGCTGGCCTGGCCGTCAATTTTTGACGCCAACGTCACCACCCTGATCTCGGCCCTCATCATGTATTTCCTGGGATCGGGCCCGGTGAAGGGCTTCGCCCTGACCTTGATGGTGGGGGTGCTGACCTCTGTCTTCACCGCGATGCTTGTCACGCAGATCCTGATCGGATGGTGGTTTCGGACCTTCAAGCCCAAGGTTCTGCCCATCGGTAAGGATCGGGGATGGTGGCCGGTCAGCCGGCTGTTGCCCCATGACACCAAGTTCAAGTTTACCCGCCTTGCGCCCTTCGCCGCTGTGCTGTCGGTTCTTCTCGTGATCGGCTCGGCCGCGTCCTTTGCAACCCTGAAGCTTAACCTCGGCATCGACTTTAAGGGCGGAACGGTGATCGAAGCGCTGACGCCCGGGCCGGCGCCTCTGGCCGGCTATCGCTCGACGCTGACATCGATGGGCCTCAGGCCTGAGGTGCAGGGCTTCGGCGCCCCCAATGACGCTATGATCAAGTTCCTGCCGAAACCGGGCGTGGACCCGAACCAGCAGGTCAACGGCATCAAGACCAAGCTCGCCCAGCAATATCCGGGCATCCAGTTTCGGGCTACCGAGGTGGTGGGCTCGAAGGTGTCGGGCGAACTGCTCCAGTCAGGCTTCACCGCGCTCGGCATCGCGATCCTGCTGATGTTGGGCTACCTCTGGTTCCGGTTCGGCCTGCAGCAGGGCCTTGGCGCCGTGCTGGCCGTCTTCCATGACATCGTGCTGACCATAGGCCTGCTCTCGCTTTTCCAAGTGGAGTTCTCGATGACCTCGATCGCGGCGCTTTTGACGGTGATCGGATATTCGATGAACGAAAAGGTGATCACCTTCGACCGGCTGAAGGAGAACCTGCACAAGTATCGCCGGACGCCGCTCCGCGAAGTCATCGACCTGTCGGAGAACGAGCGGTGGTCGCGGACCTTGATCACCGGTACCACCGCGCTTTTGGCCTTGGGGGGCATGTTGTTCATCTCCAGCGCCAATCTCTTCCCGCTGGCCTTCACCATGGTGTTCGGCATCATCATCGGCACCTATTCGTCAATCTATGTCGCCCTCCCGGTTCTGCTGGTCTGGGGTGTCAAGCGCGGCGACGAGGACGCCAAGCCGATCGCACCAACCGGTGCGGCCAAACCCAGGCGGAGCTGATCGGGCCTTGCGCCAGCCGCCGGCGATCGAGGGATATGGCGCAGGCGGGTTCCGTATCGGCGGCGACTGGCATTCTGGCTCTGTGCTGATTCTGGACGACCTGCCGCGGCCCTGGTCCCTCGGCAGGCTCGAGGATCTCACCCTCCAATCCCTGGAGCCCGTCTTCGCCGGAGGTCATGCGACGGTCGAGTTTGTGCTCTTGGGCGCAGGCAAGACCACAGCGCCGCCGCCAAAGGGCGTGCGCCGCGCCCTCGAGGCCGAAGGCCTGGGGCTTGAAGTCATGGACACCGCGTCAGCGTGCCGACACTATAATCTATTCGCTCAGGAAGGGCGCCGCATCGCCGCGGCCTTGATCGCGATCTAGGATCCACGGTCCTGAACCCACGGGCCGGCCGTTGGCTCGCCTTATCCGGGCTGGCCGAACGCAAGGCGGGTCCGTTCGGTCTTGTTCGGGCGATCAGCCGCTGCGAAGGCGAACGCCCCTTAGAGGGCGCCCGAACGGCTGGGCCAAACTCTGGATGAAAGGGCTCGGGTCGAGCAAATCCCTTAGGCGCACGGCCTGAATTCATGGCGCGGCGTCCGCGGTCCCGGGGCGGCATTTGGCGGCCTTTGACCTTAAGGGCGCGGCGCTTGACGATCTTCCCAGCCGCGGGAGGTTTGAGCAGGACGCCATCCCCGCTCCACCCGTTGCATCCGACGCCAAACGGCTTAGGTTCCAGCCAGGGCTGAATCTCGCTTAGGGGTAAATCATAGATGGCCGGACTACTCTCCAACTTCCGCAACACCGTGATCCTCAGCGTAATCCTCGCGCTGATCGTCGTGGCCGCCTACTACCACCACTATGGCTCGGCTGACGCTATCTTCTGGCAGGCGGTGCTCCGCCTCTTCCACGTATTCTCGGGAATCCTCTGGATCGGGCTTCTCTACTATTTCAACTTCGTTCAGATCAGGAAGATGCCGGAAATCCCTGCGGAGCTGAAACCGGCCGTGTCCAAATACATCGCGCCCGAGGCTCTGTTCTGGTTCCGTTGGGCCGCGCTCGCCACCTGGGTGTTCGGGGTGCTCTTGGCCTGGAACCGCGGCTATCTGCTCGCCGCCGCCACCCTCGGCGCGAGCGAGGGCTTCCATTCGCCACAGCACACCCTGATCGGCTTTGGCATGTGGATCGCCACCATCATGTTCCTGAACGTCTGGGGCATCATCTGGCCGAACCAGAAGCGGGCGCTCGGCATTGTCGAGGCGGACGCCGACACCAAGGCTAAGGCTGCGCGCATCGCTATGCTGGGCTCGCGCACCAACATGTTGCTGTCCATTCCGATGTTGGTCACCATGACCATGAGCCAGACCATCTTCGGGTAGGGGCGTGTCGCGGGTCTGAAGACCTCGTCATTCCAGATTGGCTCAACGTCCATCGGGAATGACGAGTATTCACAGGACCAGCGCTGGAACCCAGGGCCGCCGTCAAGCTTCGGGCAAACTTGTGTCCGCCTCGCGAGGCTTCATGCCGAGGCGCGCTCTTATGTCCGCCGCTTGGACAGATCCGGGCTAAGCTTCCAACCTCGGTTCTGCCCCGTGTGCGCCGGACCTCCAGCAAAGCGAGGCGGCCCGCGACCGCTTTAATTGCGCGCGGTATCCACCAGCTTGTTCTTGGTGATCCAGGGCATCATGGCGCGAAGCCGTGAGCCGACCTCCTCGATCGGATGTTCGGCCGACCTTCGGCGCGTGGCCTTGAAGCTTGGCTGGCCAACGGCGTTCTCGGCCATGAAATCACGCACGAAGCGACCTGACTGGATGTCCTCCAGCACCTTCTTCATCTCCGCCTTGGTCTCGGATGTGATGATACGTGGGCCGGTGACATATTCGCCGTACTCGGCGGTGTTGGAGATCGAATAATTCATGTTGGCGATACCGCCCTCATAGATGAGGTCGACGATCAGCTTCACCTCGTGCAGGCACTCAAAATAGGCCATCTCCGGCGCATAACCGGCTTCGACCAGCGTCTCAAACCCGGCTCTGATCAGCTCGACCAAGCCGCCGCAAAGCACAGCCTGTTCGCCGAACAGGTCGGTTTCGCATTCCTCCCTAAAGTTCGTCTCGATGATGCCTGAGCGACCGCCGCCGATCGCCGAAGCGTAGGCCAGGCCGAGGTCCAGCGCGCCGCCGGAGGCGTTCTGGTGCACCGCGATCAAACACGGCACTCCGCCGCCGCGCTGGTATTCGCTGCGCACCGTGTGGCCCGGCCCCTTGGGTGCGATCATGAAGACATCGATCGTGGGCTTCGGCTCGATCAGGCTGAAGTGGATGTTGAGCCCGTGTGCGAACAGAAGGGCCGCGCCATCGCGGATGTGCGGCGCAATCTCATGCTTGTAGATGGCGGCCTGATGCTCGTCGGGCGCCAACATCATGATGAGGTCGGCCCAGGCGGCGGCTTCGGCGACGGTCATCACGGTCAAACCCTCAGCCTCCGCCTTCTTGGCGGTCGCAGAGCCTGGGCGCAGGGCGACCGCGACGCTCTTTACGCCTGAGTCGCGCAGGTTCAGCGCGTGGGCGTGGCCCTGGCTGCCGTAGCCGACGATGGCGATCTTCTTTTCAAGCAGACGGGCAAGATCGGCGTCGCGATCATAGTAGACGCGCATAGGCAGCACTCCGGAGGTCAGACATCAAAGGTCATGGGTGAAATGTGTTCAGACGATGAGTCGTCAGCCCCGTTCGGGGCCGCGCCGGATGGACAGCACGCCCGTACGCGAGACCTCCACCAGGCCCAGCGGCCGCATCAGGGTTTCGAACTTGTCGATCTTGGCTGTAGCGCCGGTGAGCTCGAAGATGAAGCTCTCATGGGTGGTGTCGATCACCCGGGCGCGGAAGATATCGGCCACGCGCAGGGCTTCGACGCGATCTGCGCCCTGGCCGCGGACCTTGAACAGGGCAAGCTCGCGCTCCACCCCTTCCGCATCGGCGCCGACATCGGTGACCTGGCGCACCTGGATGATTTTTTCCAGCTGGGCGCGGATCTGCTCCAAAACGTGGGGCGCGCCGCGGGTGACCACGGTGATGCGCGAGGTGCGCGCTGCGTGGTCAGTCTCGGCCACGGTCAGGCTCTCGATGTTATAGCCGCGCGCTGCAAACATCCCGACCACCCGGTGCAGGACCCCAGGTTCATTGTCGACGATCGCGGCAAAGGTCGCGCGACCTTCGGGCTCGGGAGCCGCCGATAGGTCGTAGGCGGAGGGTGCAGGATCGGTGTCTGCAAGGGCGTCGGGCATCAGACCAGCGCCCTTCCGGCCGAGTCGATCACCGCGCCTATGTCGACGCCCACATCGCCAAGCAGCATTTCGTTGTGCGCCTTTCCCGAGGGGATCATCGGAAAGCAGTTCTCGGCCTTGCTGACCCGACAGTCGAAGAGCACGGGCCTGTCGCTGTCGAGCATCGCCTGGATGGCGGCGTCGAGATCATCGGGGTGGTCGGCCCGAAGGCCGACGGCGCCATAGGCTTCTGCGAGCTTCACAAAGTCCGGCAGGCTCGAGGAATAAGAATGGCTATAGCGCTCGCCGTGAAGCAACTGCTGCCATTGGCGCACCATCCCCATCCACTCGTTGTTGAGGATCATCACCTTGACCGGGAGTGCATACTGCACGGCCGTGGAAAGCTCCTGGATGCACATCTGAATCGAAGCTTCGCCGGCGACGTCGACCACCAGGCTGTTCGGGTGCGCCATCTGCACGCCGATCGCGGCAGGCAGGCCATATCCCATGGTGCCAAGGCCTCCGGAGGTCATCCAGCGGTTCGGCTCCTGGAACGGCAGAAACTGCGCGGCCCACATCTGGTGCTGACCGACTTCGGTCGTGACGTAGAGGTCGCGTCCCGCCGTCAGAGCCGCCAGGCGTTGCAAGGCGTGCTGGGGTTTGATCTGTTCGGACGAGGGGGCGTAAGCGAAGCCTTTGCGCGCCCGCCAGCCGTCGATCTCGGCCCACCAGCGGGACAGGGCCGACGCGGGGCGGCGGTTCTTGGCGCGCCAGGCGGCGGTCATGGCCGCCAGGACACGGCCAGCGTCGCCCACAACGCCGATATCGGCGCGCACGATCTTGCTGATCGACGAAGGATCGATGTCGATGTGGATCTTCTTGGAGCCCGGTGAGAAGGCGTCGAGACGGCCGGTGACCCGGTCGTCAAACCTAGCCCCGACGCAGACCATCACATCGCAATCGTGCATGGCGTGGTTCGCCTCGTAGGCGCCGTGCATGCCGACCATGCCCAGCCACTGCGCATCGGACGCGGGGAAGGCCCCAAGGCCCATCAAGGTCGAGGTCACGGGCGCCCCCGTCAGCCGGGCGAACTCCCGGAGCGATTTGGAGGCGCCTGGCCCGGCGTTGATCACGCCGCCGCCCGTGTAAAGGATGGGCCGCTCGGCTCTCGCGATCAGCTCGACCGCTTCGCGGATCCGCGCGGGGTCCCCGTCGAGCCGCGGCGCATAGGCGTGGGTGAAGGCGACCGTATCTGGCCTCTCATACGCGGCCTTGGCAAACTGCACGTCCTTGGGAATGTCGACCAGCACCGGCCCTGGCCGGCCAGAAGCGGCGATGCGAAAGGCCTCGTGCATCACCCGCGAAAGATCCTCGGCCCGGCGAACCAGCACATTGTGTTTGGTCGCGGATCGCGTGATCCCCACCGTGTCGCATTCTTGGAAGGCGTCCGAGCCGATCAGGCCGGTCGGCACCTGGCCCGTGATGATCACCAGGGGAATTGAGTCCATCAGGGCGTCGACGATGCCGGTGACCGCATTGGTGGCTCCGGGACCGGAGGTGACCAGCACGACGCCGACCTTGCCCGAGGAACGGGCGTAGCCCTCCGCAGCATGGGTCGCCCCCTGTTCATGGCGGACCAGCACGTGCTGGAGGCGCGGCTCGTGGAACAGGGCGTCGTAGATCGGCAGGACGGCGCCGCCGGGATAGCCGAACAGCACCTCGACGCCATTGTCCACCAGGGCGCGCACGATGATCTCGGCGCCGGTCAGCACCGGGGCTTGAACATCGGTGGAGGCGATGGGCTGGTGAAGGGTCATGGGACGGGACCGGTTGGGAGGGCGAGGGGGGAGCTCAGAGCATTAAAAAAGGCCCCCGAAGGAGCCTGGCATGAGCGACCGCAGCGGCGTGACGGCTGTCACCCGCGTGAGGTCGCTCCACTAATTACTAGGACGAAACGCAAGATCGTTGCTCCGGACTTAGGCTTGAGCGTTTGCCACGGGCAGGATTTTGCGTCAAGCGGGGCTTTCGACCGAGCGGCCTCTACGCGATCGCGCGTTGTTCCCAAAGGCGGGGCCAGGGTCAGCCAGCGCGCCGCCGGGCCCGAGCCCCATGCCTCACGCCAGTCCCTTTGCGCGCGCCCAGTCTGCGATCAGCCGGTTGGCTTCCGGGGAGGCGTCCTCCTGCACCCAGTGGGATACGCCCGGCAGGCGGCGGAGGGTGAAATCCTCTACATAGGCCTCATTGCCGAGGGTGAGGGCGAGATCGAGATAGGGATCGTTTTCGCCCCAGATCAAAAGGGTCGGCGTCTTGATCTTCGAGGACGGAAGGGCGCCGAAGCCAAACTCCAGGGCGTTGGCGCGATAGTAGTTTATCATTGCGGTCGCGGCCCCGGGTTTGCAGGCGTTGGCGCGGTAGAGCGCCAGTCGTTCTGGCGGAAAGTTTGGGCTTGTCGCCTTGAGCGCACGCGCGACGGCCTTGCCCTCGCCCGCGCTGAGCCCCAGTTCCGGAAGGATCGGCAGCTGGAAGAACACCACATACCAGGAGCGGAGTTTCTGGGTCAGGCCGCGGTTGTATTCGCGCCGATAGGCCGCCGGATGCGGCGCGTTAAGGACAATCAGCCCGTCCAACAGGTCTGGCCGACGGATCGCGACCTGCCAGGCGATGAGGCCGCCCCAGTCGTGACCTATGAGGATGCGCCGCCGGGCGCCCAAAGCGTCGAACAAGGCCTCTACATCGGCCACCAGAGTGTCGAGGGCGTAGGCGCTGCGCCCTTTGGGCCGGTCGCTGTCGCCATATCCGCGCAGGTCCGGCGCTGCGGTCCGCCAGCCAAGCGTCGAGAACGCTGAAAGCTGCGCGCTCCAAGCCTGGCGGGCCTCTGGAAACCCATGCAGGCAGAGGGCGAGCGTATCGCCGTCTCCCGACTCATCAAGAGCAAAGCTCAAGCCGTTGGCGAAGACCCGGCGAGGGGGCGTCATCCTGCGCCCTCGGCCGCGCACACGGCCTTGCGCCTCGCGGGCCTGGCCTGGGCGCCCTTGAAGGCCAACTTATCGAAGCTGACCACGTCGCTGGTCTCTGTTTTGAGGAGGGTCTGAACGCCGGTCATGTCCGTGCTCACCTGCGCGCCGCCAGCCTTGGGCAGGCGCGCGACGGTCAATGGCGCCTGCGCCCCCATGAACCCAAGCACGCC
>Ga0116229_10005523_pt1 | contig 20585 bp, 20 predicted proteins | sample S1TSphgellanicum_3_FD_87313 | JGI IMG/M metagenome (GOLD analysis project Ga0116229, IMG submission 87313) | Host-associated microbial communities from peat moss isolated from Minnesota, USA - S1T2_Fc - Sphagnum magellanicum MG | ecosystem: Host-associated > Plants > Peat moss > Unclassified...
AAGAATGCGACCACTCGTGTGCAAGGGTCTGAGTCCCCGACTCAATAGAATATTGAGTGGCCCGAATTCACTCTTGGGTCTAAATCCCATGCGTGAATTCATCATAGCAGCATAGCTGCCTCCTGCCTTCTGCCTTCTTCAACACTTTGCTATTGCTCAGGTGCTTTTCCGAAAGTCCGCTCAGTCATGCGGACTTGACCTCGCGTGAACGCGAGTTAGACCAGATTATTCGTATCATGTTCCAAGGAATGGCCAAATTTGATATGCTAAAAACCTGGACTAGCAATGATAAAAACCATGCCTGCGCCTACGCCTACCATCGTCCCTCTTAATACCGCATTTCCTTTGACAGCTGTAGTCGGTCAAGAAGCAATTAAACTATCCTTACTACTAGCAGCGGTCGATCCGGGGTTGGGGGGAGTCGTGATTGCAGGTCGTCGCGGTACAGCAAAATCTGTGATGGCGCGTGCTATCCACGCCCTTGTACCACCAATTGAAGTTGTTTCGGGTTCTATCAGCAACTGCGACCCAAATCACCCAGAAGAATGGGATGACCAATTGTTGGCAAATCTTTTGGGCAATGCATCTTGCCTGCCCTTAAAGGAAGGGGAACCGGATACTCACCCCATAGTTGAGACAGAAATTATCAGAGTGCCCTTTGTACAAATTCCTCTGGGCGTGACAGAAGACCGACTCCTTGGTTCTGTGGATGTCGAACAGTCGGTAAAACAAGGAGAAACGGTGTTTGAGCCAGGTTTGCTTGCACAAGCACACCGAGGCATCCTTTATGTAGATGAAATTAATTTATTAGATGACCAAATATCGAATCAGCTTTTAGCAGTACTCTCTGAGGGACGCAACCAAATTGAGCGGGAGGGTATTAGTTTTCGGCATTCCTGCAAACCCCTGTTTATTGCTACCTATAACCCAGAAGAAGGAGCATTACGGGAGCATTTGCTAGATAGAATTGCGATCGCTCTAAGTGCTAACGGTGTACTTGGTTTAGATCAAAGAGTAGAAGCAGTAGAGCAAGCGATCGCCTACTCCCGTTCTCCCCAAGAATTTCTCCAACAGTACACAGAAGATATAGACGCCCTAAAAACCCAAATTATCCTGGCACGAGAATGGCTCAAAGATGTTCAAATTACCCACGAACAAATTGCCTACCTTGTAGATGAAGCAATTCGCGCTGGCGTACAGGGGCATCGCGCCGAATTATTTGCCATGCGGGTTGCCAAAGCGGCGGCGGCTTTGGAGGGGCGAACACAAGTCAATGCCGAAGACTTGCGGCATGCTGTGGAATTGGTAATTGTACCACGGGCAACTGTTATACAGACACCGCCCCAGCAAGAAGCACCACCACCACCACCACCCCCACAGCAAAATCAAGAGGAACCAGAAGACGAATCCAATCAAGAACAAGAAGAGCAGGAAGAAAATCCAGAACAATCAGAACAAGAGCCACCCAGTATTCCAGAAGAATTCATCTTTGACCCTGAGGGGGTCATCCTTGATCCCAGTGTGCTTTATTTTGCTCAAATGGCACAGAGGCAAGGGAAGTCTGGCAGTCGTAGCTTAATCCTTTCCGAAGACCGGGGACGCTATATCAAACCAATGTTACCCAAAGGGAAAGTGCAACGCATTGCTGTAGATGCTACCCTCAGAGCAGCCGCTCCGTATCAAAAAGCACGACAGGAGAGGCAGAGAAGGGGAGAGGAGGAGAGAGGGCCCCGAGTCCCCTCCTCCTCTCAAAGGCGTGTATTCGTCGAACAGGCAGATATCCGCTCTAAGCGCTTGGTACGCAAAGCAGGAGCTTTGGTCGTATTTGTGGTAGATGCATCTGGTTCAATGGCGCTGAACCGGATGCAGTCAGCTAAAGGTGCGGTGATGCAGTTGTTGACAGAAGCTTATCAAAACCGTGACCAAGTGGCTTTGATTCCCTTCCGAGGAGAACAGGCAGAGGTGTTATTGCCTCCGACGCGTTCCATTGCCCTAGCGCGTAACCGCTTGGAACGATTGCCCTGTGGCGGGGGTTCGCCACTAGCACATGGTTTAACTCAAGCTGTGCGTGTCGGGTTAAATGCGGTTAGGAGTGGAGATATTGGGCAAGTGGTGATTGTGGCAATAACTGATGGACGGGGTAATATTCCCTTGGCACGTTCTTTGGGTGAACCGCTAGAACCAAACCAAAAACCAGATATCAAAGCGGAATTGTTAGAAATTGCTGCTAGAATTCGTGCTTCAGGGATGCAGTTGTTGGTAATTGATACCGAGAGTAAATTTGTTTCTACTGGGTTTGCTAAGGAGTTAGCAAAGACATCTGGAGGCAAGTATTACCATTTGCCAAAAGCGACTGACAAAGCTATTGCTGCCATGACCAAAGGAGCGATCGCAGACCTCAAATCTAGGTAGAGTCGGTGCAGTGCCTACCCTACACTCTGCTATAATTACGAATTGCGTTAGCGTAGTGTAAAGCCTTCTCTACGAGAGGCTTCGCCAACGGCATAGCTTCGCTTGAGCGAGTCATCTCCCTTTGGGAGATGAAAGCGCTTAACCAGAAATTTGGCGAACCATAAAATTTAGTACTCGACCAACCCAAAATTGCGCTTGTGTAGACCGAAGCGGAGACACGGGGACGCGGAGAAGTTCTACTAGGCAAAGTTGCCGAGAAGGACTACTAGAAAACCATATGGGAAAAAAGCACAAGCCTAGTACCGCTGCGCGGAACTCGTAATTCGTAATGACGCTCGTTCCTCGCTACCGCTGCGCTAACGTTCGAGGGCTAACGGGTTTTCATTCATGGCTGCATCACAAGCCATATTATAAATTGCTAATTCTTTATGATCCTTAATCATTTCTGTATTCCTCTCCTCTCCTACTCCTCTGCACCCTCTACTCCCGCAGCTCTTTAATAGAGAGATCATGACCCTGTTGCCACCGCCGATGGCTGTAACATACACATGAGATCTTGAACTCCCTTTTGTAGATACCGTGTTACTGTCATTGGACTAGTGCCAATTTTTTTGGCGGCGTCTTTGCGAGAAAGTTCCTTCAAAAAAACCATTTCAACCGCCATCCGGGGCTTTTCTTCTAACATACTTATTGCCCCTTGAAGTTGTTGCCGTTCTTCTTCTTGTTGCTGGAAAGCAATTGAACGGGGACAGGGAAGGGCTTCTCCTAAGGTTATTTGGCAATCAACGTAGTGAACTACAGTAGCATCTAAACTCAAAGGCAGACGGTTTTGAGCAGCTAGCTTTGTTTCTTGCCATTCTTGTACGGAGACTTGAAGAATATTGGCAATTTCTGTATCCTTGGGTTGGCGACCCAAAGTAACCACCAATTCTTTGCGAACCTTTTGTCCCTCGTTATAGAGTTCTTGCCAGCGACGGGGAATTTTTAATAGCGTGCTGCGATCGCGCAAAAAGTGCAGCATTTCACCTCGAATGTAGGGTATGGCAAAGGAACTAAAAGCATATCCTTGGCTTGGGTCGAAACGTTCAATTGCTCTAATTAGACCAAAATAACCAATTTGCTCCAAATCCTCATAAGGTTCATTACATTGATGGCTAAATTTATGAGCCATCTTCCGAACTAAGCCAGTGTGTAACTGTACAAGTTGATTACGCAGTTTAATAGAGGGATTCTGGTGGTATAAGCACAATAATTCCATACCATCGGACCGCACAGAGGACTGATTTGATTCCATAAAAAATCCTTTGTGGCAACTCGTTTTAAAAAAACTTTGAGTTGTGTAAACCATAATTCAATCTAAAATTATTTTCCTTAAGACCAGCAGAAGAAACCATAGTTGTTCTACTGAACTTATAAGAAGTCTGACTTGGAATATCAGCATTTATACGGATATATTTTGATGACGCTTTTGGTTTAAGTTATTTGAACTAAATGTAGAGGGGTTAGGGGTTAGGGGTACCCCTGTTAAGGTGAAGTTTTTTCCAACGTATTAATGAGGGTTTCAGCCTTGCATCGATTAAAATATGAAAGCAAAAAATCATGTTTGCGCTCAATTTTTGGTTCAAGAGGTAGGGACACAACGTAAGAATAAGGCTTTCGACTAGTACTTCGTTAGTACACCTTAACAGGGGTAGGGTTAGGGGTTAGGGTAAAAGGAGTTTGCCCCAACCCTTCGATGAAAATATCGGTAACAATGGAAGTACACAGGACTATTTGAGTAAAAAACTGTTCTGAAATATGAGTAATACGAGTAACTTCCGTGACGCGATTCGTGAGGCTAAAACTCACGCCCTTGTTGGACCTAATGTGATTGCCAATGCCCTGCCCTTTGTGGGTGGTGGTTTGATGTTAACGGCATTGGGAACCTATGGCGGACTTGGCATGATCCGTGCTAACCCCCAACTGTTCTTTCCCACCTTCATTGGTGCGGTCATCGTAGAATTAATTTTGTTCTTTGTTGCCCAAAACGTTGCCGAAAAGGGAAATAAAACAGTTGCACTACCCCTGCTGGCAACCTACAGCCTTTTATCTGGATATACCATCAGTGGTTTAGTGTATGTAGCACTTAGAACCCCTAATGTGGGCATAGCAGGCATTGGCTTCGCTGCTCTTGGTTGCGGTGTTACCTTTATTGCCGCCCGTCAAATTGGTTCAAATCTCTCTGAACAAGACGGCATGGCGTTGACGAAAACTATCAGTCTGGGCGTTATTGCCTTGGTCGTTGTCTGCCTCACCCAGTTTGTATTTGCCTTATTTGGTGTTTACACGCCTACTTGGGTGGAAATTGCCATCTCAGGTTTGGGCGTGTTTCTATTTGCTGGGGTATCTGTGGTTGATTTCTACATCCTGCCACGCACCTACCGTGACGACCAGTACTTACCTGCCGCTTTGTCGATGTACCTAACCTACATCAACCTGTTCATCTTTATTCTGCGCTTGCTAATTGCCATCAACAGCCGCGATTAAGAAGGTTTGTTTGTATCAATGATAAGCCTTGGCTGGATTGTAAAAACCAAGGCTTATTATTGAGATCTTAAGTTGTACAAAGGCACGTATTCGGTTAAGAAATAGATAAAATAGATTAAATTAATATTTAATATAGAGAGCGATCGCTTACAAGAGCAAACACTATGGAAGTATTAGAACTCAAACGCGAAATCGAAACGTTGTCTGGTCGCCTGGGTAAAACCCAGGACTATCTTTGACATCCCTGCACTTACTGCTAAAATTCAAGACCAGGAAAAAATTTCGGCGCAGCCAGAATTCTGGGATGACCAAATTCAAGCCCAAGTGACGCTGCAAGAACTCAACAACCTGAAAGAACACCTGCAACAGTATCACCGCTGGCAAGCCAATCTGGAAGACTCCAGGGCAGTATTAGAACTCTTAGAGTTAGAAACGGATGAGGGGCTACTACAAGAAGCGGAATCTACCATTACCAAACTCAATCACGAACTCGACCAGTGGGAGTTGCTACAGTTACTTTCCGGTCCCTACGATGAAGAAGGCGCGGTGCTGACGATCAACGCAGGTGCTGGTGGTACTGATGCTCAAGACTGGGCAGAAATGTTGATGAGGATGTACACCCGTTGGGGAGAGAACCAAGGCTATAAGGTACATTTAATCGAACTTTCCGAGGGTGATGAAGCAGGAATTAAATCGGCAACCCTGGAAATGACGGGTCGCTATGCCTATGGCTACTTGAGACCTGAGACAGGTACTCACCGATTGGTGCGGATTTCACCTTTCAATGCCAATGGTAAGCGGCAAACCAGTTTCGCTGGGGTGGAAGTGATGCCGCAAATAGATAACACTGTGCGTCTGGAAATTCCAGAGAAGGACTTGGAGATTACTACGTCTAGGGCCGGTGGTAAGGGTGGGCAAAATGTTAACAAAGTAGAAACAGCGGTGCGGATTGTTCATATTCCCAGTGGCATTGCTGTACGTTGTACCGAAGAACGCAGTCAACTACAAAATAAAGAGAAAGCGCTCGCCCGCCTCAAAGCCAAGCTACTAGTCGTTGCTAAAGAGCAACATGCCAAAGAAGTAGCCGAAATCCGAGGTGATATGGTAGAAGCTTCTTGGGGTAACCAAATCCGTAATTATGTTTTTCATCCTTACCAGATGGTAAAGGATTTGCGTACCAATGTGGAGACGACTGCGATCGCGGATGTGATGAACGGTGACCTTAACAAGTTCATCCAAGCCTATCTGCGGCAAGAACACAAGTTGGTAGACAGCACCTCTGCTAAATTAGGGGAGGTGCGGGGGGAGAGGGGCAGAGGGGAAGAGGGGCGGGGGAGCAGGGGGAAGTTTTTTACTCTGCCTTTCCCGACTTTAAGTTCTTCTCTTGCCTCCCCCCTGCTCCCCATCTCCCCATCTCCCCCGCCCCCCTGCTTCCTTTGCCCAAAAACTCCCTAACTTACCGGAATACTCAACGAACTGTTACAGTACTAAAAGAGTTTTTACTCAAATTATCGTCACCAACCCCGCACAGCTAGGAGACGGGGCGTCTAGCAAACGTCTTGATTGCATCAAGACGTTTGCTCTCATCTGACCCACCAACTTGGGAAGGTAAGTACCAAGTAGCCTTTACAGGCAAGTGTTCGCTCTCATACCAAGGAATATAATAGCCAGTTCCTTGCTACACAACCGAGCATTAAACCAGATTTAGAGGAGCGAGGGACATTTCTCCTTGGCAAATAAATTCGCCTTTTCGTTTTTCATCCGTGGTCTCTTGACGCACGGTTTCCAAATTTATATCGAGGTCTAGATGAGTAACTCTCCTTCCACGGATCCTCAACCTAGCTACGTAAAACTTGCCATGCGAAACATGGTGCAAAAGCGTGGCACCTCCCTGAAGCATTTTGTATTGTCTACTGTAGGGCTTTTGGCTGTTCTTGTAGGTCTTGCCTACCTAACTCGCTAGTACCGCTGCCTTGGAATGACGCTCGAGTACTCGCTAACGCTGCGCTAACGTAATTCCTATACTGCAACCGTTTCATTGATTCGGAATGGGTGGTTTATTTAAGCCGAGGTGTACTAGTTAGTGGTTAGTAGGATTTTTAGGCAACAAACAACCAACAATTAATAATTTAAAGGAGGCTATGTGGAAAAAAGTGCAAGTTGAACTATATGTGCAGGATCGTTGTGAGGCAGTTTTCCAAACAGAAGCTGCAGATGGTGGTGATGTTAATGCCCGAATTCCTGCTGAGATTTGGGAAAATTGGTTTGAACGCTGGCTAGAAATACTGCTCTTTCATCCGTCAGCACCTATTTGTGAAATCGGGCTGCGTTTGACAGACGATACAGAGATTCAAGAGCTGAACGCTCAATATCGTCACCAAAATAAGCCAACAGATGTTTTATCCTTTGCAGCATTAGAGGGAGACTATCCTCTAAGTGAAGAAATGCTTGCCTCCGAGTCTTTATATCTTGGTGATATTGTGATTTCTATCGATACAGCTCAGCGGCAAGCTCAACAGCAGGACTACCCCTTGCCAACTGAACTAGCCTGGTTAGCATCTCATGGATTACTGCATCTGCTAGGTTGGGATCATCCAGATGAAGAAAGCTTGAGCCAAATGCTAAAACAGCAAGTCATCTTACTAGAGGCAGTAGGTATTACTATTGGCATAGAGTAGCGACCTACTGCATAACTGTCGAGTGTTATTTTTTGATGCTCTTTTAGAATTTAGTCAAGAAAATTGCCTAAAATTAGCGAAAACTACTTCACCTTCTCTGCTGTTGACTTTTATGCCTATGCCCCAACGAGTTTCTTTGCCACCAACACCCAATCACTTAGAAACAACAGTCGTTAACAAGGAAAGGGAACTCTCCTGGCAAGTTGCCTCGAATTTGTTAGTGAGTTTTAAGTATGCTTGGGCTGGAATCAGCTACGCTTTTCAAACTCAACGCAATTTTCGCATACACATAAGTGTTTGCGTGCTAGCAATAGGCTTAAGTATTTTTTTACATTTAAAAGCGGTGGAGATCGCAGTAATTGGAATAACTAGTGGTTTAGTTTTGGTGATGGAGTTATTAAATACAGCTATTGAGTCGGTTGTTGACTTAACAGTTAAACAAACATATCATGAACTGGCAAAAATTGCTAAAGATTGCGCCGCAGGTGCTGTGCTGATTTCTGCTTTGGTGGCAGTACTCGTAGCTGCTATGCTCTTACTCCCTCCAATGGTCGCTTTAATTGTGTCCATTTTATGAATCCTACTTTTTGAGTGTTGACTAATTAATTCAAGACTTATAGGCTGTGATTATAGTCATAGATAATTACGACAGTTTTACCTATAACCTAGTGCAGTATCTGGGAGAACTGGCGGCAGAGTTCCCAGTAGCATCGGATATTAAGGTTTTTCGCAACGATAAAATATCCTTAGATGAAATTCTTGCCCTCAAGCCTGAGGCCGTTGTTATTTCCCCAGGACCAGGTCGTCCAGAAGATGCTGGAATTTCTCTCAAATTAATTGAACAACTTGGACCTAGCTTGCCGATTTTAGGGGTTTGTTTGGGGCATCAAAGCATTGGTCAAGTGTTCGGCGGTAAAATTGTTTCAGCGCCAGAGTTGATGCATGGTAAAATTTCTCAGGTTTATCATACTGGAGTAGGTGTTTTCCAAGGATTAGAGAATCCAATGACCGCAACCCGTTATCATAGTTTGGTGATAGATCGTGAGACTTGCCCAGACGTATTAGAAATTACAGCTTGGGTTGAAGATGGCACAATCATGGGAGTGCGACACCGGAACTATCCTCACATTGAGGGCGTCCAGTTTCACCCAGAAAGTATACTGACAAATTCAGGAAAGCAATTACTGCGAAACTTTCTGCAACATTTACACTCAAGAGAGCGCAATTAATGAAACGACGACAGTTGATGGGCTACGCTGGGGCTGGGTTGGTAACAGGTTTGGTTACTAACTTCGGATCTGAATTTCAGGCTACCGCCCAATCTAGCAGTTCATTATCAATTCACTGGTTGGGTCATAGTTGCTTTCTGTTTACTGGTGGCGGTACGAAAATTCTCGTAAATCCGTTTCGGGCAGGAGGTTGTACTGCTGGTTATCGCCCACCGAAAGTTGCAGCAGATTTAGTGCTAATTAGCAGTCAATTGCTGGATGAAGGTGCTGTGCAAGATCTACCCGGAAATCCCAAGTTAATTTATGAAGCAGGGGCTTACCAGTTCAAAGGCATCAAGGTTCAGGGAATTACTTTAGACCACGATCGCAAAGGTGGCAAGCAGTTTGGCACAAATACTGCTTGGGTCTGGAACCAAGGAGGAATTAACCTCTTGCATTTAGGGGGAGCTGCTGCACCCATTTCAATTGAGCAAAAAATCCTCATGGGGCGTCCTGATGTAGCCTTTGTCCCTGTGGGTGGCGGTTCAAAAGCCTATAATGCTCAGGAAGCTAAGCAGGCAATTCAAATTCTCAATCCCAAGATACTGATTCCTACAATGTACCGTACACAAGCGGCTGATACTGCCAACTGTGATCTTTCCCCACTCGATCAATTTCTCACATTGATGCAGGGGGTGACTGTACGTCGCAGTAATAGTGATACCATTACCGTTAGTTCTGGTAACTTACCAGAGAATACTGTCATTCAAGTTTTGAGTTATAAGTCTTAAAAATGGGCACGGGGCATGGGGCATGGCGCATGGGGCATAGAAAAATTTCTCAATCCCCCTACCTACTCAGAAAATCCAGTCAATGCCAGGACAGATAGACAGCTTTACCGAAAGGTTCTACAATTAGAGTTATTGTGGTAAATGTACTTATTGCTGAATCCACTTAACCATAGTAAAGATTTACTGGTTGTTCTAATGGAGTGACTCCTCGCTCTATTAGAATCAGAAAGTCTTTACTATAGGGTAACAAACATATGGATGTAAAGCTGATTTTGGCGGTCTTAACAGTTATTTTTACTGTTTCGTGTCTGTTCTTTGGCACGAAAAATGGATTTTATGATTCAGACAACTATCATGGCAATGGCTCTGCACATTGATATAAACAAGGCAAAATGCAAGCGCCCCTAGTCTCTAAATCGCGGAATTCTCATTAATCACGTTTTTCAGCAACCAGCGTGGGTTCGGTGGCAGTCCCTACGGCTGTGGCTTCGCCTCAACAGGAGACAGGCGCGTGGGAAGTCGGCACGAATGACGGCTTAGAAAAGTGCTCACGGCGACTGTTCAGTAGGCGTCCTGTTCGGGTAGCGTGTCAGACGGGACCAGGCGCCCCCGAACGCGAGTGCGTCTGGTGCGCTTGTGAAGGGTAGGTTCAGAGAAGTCCGAGTGGAGGCTTCCTCCACTCGTAGCTTCAGGGTTTATTGCACTCTGGGAACGAGCGTCACGCATAAGGGTGAAAGCGTCAAACTGTCAATAGCAGAAACTTCTGAAGTTATGAGGGTCGGTTTGCTCTATTCATGCTTCTGTTGACTTACAAGAGTCCTGCTGGTAATTCGTGGCTTCTGGGAAATATCCATTCTGAAGGAGGTTGGAGGGTAGGGAGCATGAGCGATCGCCTATTGGTGTCCACTGGTGTTGATCCAGGGGAGGCAGCTAGTGAATTAGAATGTTTGCCCTATGGAGCCGACCATGATGAGGAGGGTGTCTGTTTATTGGTACGGATGGGACCACACCGGATCTTACTTGACTGTGGTTTAAGGGATATTTCACCACTGGCAAGTGGATTGACAAAATCTGCACGTCAAGGTAAACTCCCCCTACCGGCAGACTTGGTTCTCATTAGTCACGCTCACTCTGATCATGCCAGAGGGTTGCTAGCACTGCACCGGGCTTATCCACTGTTACCTATCTACGCTAGCGAGGTAACAAGCAAGTTACTACCCTTAAATTGGTTAGATCAACAAGACAGTAAGGAAGTTCCGCAATTTTGTCAAGCCTTGCCGTTGCGATCGCCTATAGAGTTTAAAGACGGTCTGGTGGCAGAAATAATTCCCTGCGGGCATCTACCTGGGGCTGTGGCGATTTTGCTGACCTATACTACCAAGCAGCGATCTTACAAGCTTCTCTACACGGGGGACTTTTTCTTGTCGAACTCGCGGTTAGTAGAAGGTTTGCGTCTGGATGAATTGCGGGGATTAGAGTTGGATGTGCTAATTATTGAAGGCACTTATGGCACATCTCGTCATCCCCACCGCCGCAACCAAGAAAATCAACTAGCCGAAAGAATTAATCGGGCGATCGCCGAAAATCTCTCCGTACTCATGCCTACACCTACTTTAGGGCTAGGTCAAGAACTACTGATGCTCTTACGCAGTCATCACCACTTTACTGGACGGAATTTAGATATCTGGGTTAATGGTACTGTAGCTACTGGGTGCGATGCATATCTGGAACTGCTACCTCACTTTCCCCCATCAGTACAGAACTTTGCTCGCCATCAACCGCTATTTTGGGACGAACGGATACGTCCCCGCGTACGTCGTTTGCAACCAGAACAGCGTTCTACTGTTGGCAAATCCCCGTGTATTGTCATCACGGACTCTAAAACTGATCTGAGTGCATACTATCAAATAGGAAATGGTCGTTGGCTCACACTTTTACCAGAAAAAACCAATATAAAAGTTAACAAGCAATACTCAGGACTAACCACCGTTGAAAACTATTTCCTTGCTCAACATAGTGACGGTCCAGGAACGACTCAGCTCATTCATAATTTGCGACCTCAGCACGTTGTTTTTGTCCACGGCTCTCCTACCTACTTAGCAGACCTTACTAGCCTGGAGGAGTTGCAAAACCGATACCACGTCCATTCTCCAGCAACTGGCACATTAGTGGAACTGCCTATTGGTGAAACATTTTTGCAACCGACTGCTCCAGAGACTAATTATGAAGGTGAACTGACAGAGTTAGGAACAGTAGTCACGGTTACGCTTCCCGATGCCATTGCTGGCGACCCCCGTTGGCGGCACTTTGCCGATACAGGTCTAATCGAAGCTCGTTGGCAAGGAGAAGAACTCGTACTGAGGGGGTTGTCGCAACGAGAGTTGCTCAACCAGACTAGTGATCGCTATGTTTTGCCTGATGTAGACTGCTGCGGCACATGCCGACATCAAAGAGGTCAACGGTGTTGGAACGCCGCTTCCCCCCTATATAATTTCAAGGTAACTCTTGAAGGCTACTGTCCTGCTTTTGAACGCAACAGTGAGTAGTGGTTAGTGGTTAGTTGTTAGTTGTTAGTTGTTAGTTGTATGTACTACTAACAACTATCTACTAACCACTAACCACTAACATTTATTCTGGATTTGAGTCAGTGTAATGATTGCGGATGCGTTCAGCTTCTGGACAATCTTCTGTCATCAGAGGTTCTACATTACCGCGTGGCACTGAAGCTAGTTTTTGCGTTACAGCGCCAATGCTTTCGAGGCGAACCATTTCCTCCCAAGAACATATTTCGTCCTCTTCTTCTGTTTCGTAACGGAGGGTGACGAGATCTCCCTCTATATCGATGATGCGGGCGCGTTCAATCCAGCGTTGCTGGTCCCGCAAGAAAACGCATATCTCCCGCCCATCGGAACACAGTTGATAAATCTTGCGGTGTAGCATCTACTGCTTCTGCCTTTATAAACATCGTTAAATCTGTCAAAATCCGGGTTTTCTCCCAGTGGATGGCACACCTGTTGCGGTTCGTAAAACGTACCGTTCAGCATGCGTTTCATGACCCAAGCCAAAGAATTGCTTGTCGTTTCCAGTTCTATGGAAATCATTGGATCATATAGTTTGTGGTTATTGTACCAGTTACGTTTAATCTGTGTCTGGTTCATTCAGAAAATGTCTACTTCATAGAAGTAACAACATGATTCAGGAGTTTTCCTAAGCAGATTCAGAGTTGCTGATGGACCCTTACATCCATTATGCAGTAAAAGATACTCCAAAACAATGTGATTTGCGGTTGCTTTATTTGCCTGCTTGTAGTCATTAGCATCACTGGCAATTCTATGACTCGGCTTTACTTTTACCCCTATGTACCTGATCTTAGCTCATTCTCTGGCTGACCTTCATGGTTTTCAAAAATAACACTTTAAAGAGTTTTAAGTTTATAGTGTTTGCTTGATCTGACAAAAATGGGGTGTTGGGGGTAGGGTGTGGGGTGTGGGGTGTTGGGAAAAAGAAAATCCTATTATTTACTCGCTCGTCTCAAAGATCTCAAATGGGTTCTATTTAGGTGGCGCGGGTCCCTACACCCCACACCCCACACCCTTTGAAACGTGCCGTCTGAATCTCCTTGCAGCCCTAGCAGCAACCTTTTTGGCAGTTTCAGCTTTTTTTGTTACGTATGGGAAATTCCATCACTAGATTTGAGGATGCTTCTCGTTTTATCGCTCCGGCGCGAACTGCATCATAGAGCGCTGCAAGATCGGCCAAATCCTCTGACTGGTAGCTTTTTGTCGCTAGCACTTGATGAAGAAGACCTTCAGATTCAACACTAAGACATCCTGTTTGAAAAGCAGATTCAACGAGTGTACGAATCATCTTGATTAGAGCATAGTTGGCAGTTTCTTATCTCCACTTTTATTCATTTTCTTCATTTGATGATTGATGCAGATCAACAAGTGCTGGTGATTGTAGCTAGGTTGTTTGTGTGATTAAAATCACACTTAGTCTCTGTCGTAGATGTTGCAGGCGTATTCCCTATAATTGATTACCCTTCAAATTAAGGATACATAATTTTTCTCAGATTACAATTTGATATTTGTGAACTTTTATATACTTTAAACTAACTAATTTCACGCAGAAAATAACGGGTGAAGACCTAGGACTAGCCCTTTCAAGGTGACTTGTAAAATCTCTTTTTTCTCTCTGCGCCCTCCGCGTCCTCTGAGGTAAAAATGTCTTTTATTTAACCACAGAGGCACAGAGAACACAGAGTCAGGAGGCTAAAGAGGAGCTTCTTGCGCAAAATTTTCACACAGCAGGAAAGGGCTCGTCCTACCACCTTAAAAAAGCACCCATTATTTCTTGGAGGTTGCTAAGTAATTAAGGACTATTCGGTATTTTTGGCAATATTTAATTTTAATGATAACTGCTCGCGGATTTGGTGAAAAGGTTTATTCCAGATAGGATGAGTATCCCAATTCCATGCTGCAACAGGGATGTGTTGATTAAGCGCAAGATGAGCGAGCAAGCGGTGTTCATCCTCTGGTTTGCGGGAAAAGTAGAAGGGATTGCGGTAATATTTCCCCGTAAGTCGATGATAGATGGGATCACCAACTTTAATAAGTTGTAATATTTCCTGACATCTAGTGAGTAAATAATCCAAAAAAGTAAGGCTGAAAGGCTCAATGGCAGCACGAGTTAGCGCTTCCTTTTGCACCCATTTTGCCCATTCAAATCCGTATACAAAGTCGTGGACGTAGCAGAAGCGTATTTCTGATTGCCTACCACACAAATCCATTAGTGATACTATCTTATCACCAAAAGATTCTAAAACCGGAATAGCTCCAGCATCAGCTACCAAAGCCTGTCTGAGCATACTACTGACGATAAAATCAAAATCCCAGAAGATATTTTCTGGAAAGTTTTGTACCAAAGCATCAAGTATCCTCTCCAAGGTCTCTCTCAGAGACGCTACCAATTGTAGATCATGGGTCTTTTGAGTCACCAGATTACCCAGTTCAACAAAGCTGGTAGTTAAAGTCTTCTGTGGATTGAGTGACAAAGGATTGATAGACTGCTGGGCAAGAATTTCATCAAGAAGCTGGAATTGACTAGGTATCAGATTTTGCTTCATAATTAATTACAATAGCCCCAAGCAGCTCATATTTCCTACTGTTGCATAAATTTGTTGCACGCAGCTGCGTCTACATGGATATTATCCAGAAATGTGGACGACCAATTCTCGCACATGACTTCGTTGCCTATGCTCCCAGATATAGATTCCTTGCCAAGTTCCCAGAACCAATTGACCTCGATTTATCGGAATGTTTTCTGAGGTGTGCGTAATAGCTGTGCGGATATGTGCGGGCATATCATCAGGACCTTCAGCATCGTGAATGTACTGTGCTGATTCTGGTACAAGTTTTGCCATAAAGTCTGCTAGATCCTCGAGGACATCTGGATCAGCGTTTTCCTGAATCAGTAAACTTGCTGAGGTATGGCGCAAAAAAAGCGTACAAAGCCCAGTTCCGACTCCAGATTCTGCGACTATCCCTTCAATTTTTGGGGTAATGTTTTGTAAAGATTTACCCGTGGTGGAAATTCTGAGTAACTTTTGGTAGTGAGTCATGAAAAGGGTCTAGGGTTTAGGGTGTCGGGTGTCGGGAACCCCATCATTAAAATCAGGGGTTTTAAATCAGGATGCCGTATTTAAGAGCGCTATGCCAGAGCTTAAGGAAATATATTATGATTATTTTCTGACCTACATAAATGTAGGGGCGTCAATTGAGATGTTCGGTATGGGGAATTTATTCAAACCCGATACCCGACACTCCATACCCTGTTTTTGGTCATTAATTATCAGTTTAGCAACCTTGGAAATATTTGATCACCGCTTCAGCGATAGCTTCATTCCCATCCTTGGCAATGGGCTGAGATTGTTTGGGTTGCTGGGGTGGTTGCTGGAGAAAATACCAATCGCCTTGAAAAAACTCAGATGGGGTGAGGATTTGATGCTGGTTGTAATGAGCAATACCTTCTAGCAGAAAAGCTGCTTCGGCAAAGTCGTCACGAGTAACTGAAACAATTGGTACTCCTAATCGTGTGGCTTCAGCAAAAGTGCCAAAACCAGGTTTAGACACAACTCGCCCACAAATGGGCATAAAATCGACAGGGCGATATTTATGTTCGGTAATTTTTAATACATTAGGTAAATCAGGGGCAGATTTATCAAAGCAAATAAATTGCCAATTGGGAAATTGCTGCAAGTTGTCGTAGGGAATTTGCTGTAAACCCAAGCCACCAAAAGTCAGTAAGATTGTCTCTTCTACTGGGGTAGTTATCCCCCAAGTAGAACGTATTTCATCGTCACTGTAACGGGGAGAACCACCTGTTAAGCCTACGTCTGTAATATTTTTGAAAGCCTGCATTGGTTCGTGGAAGGGGAGACGAAACAAGCGATCGCACTTTGAATAACAATCACTAATCCACTCAGCAATATCCGTAAAGCTACCACCCCATTCTTGGTAAATTAAGTTCCAGCCGAAATTACTACTCATCCAACAAGGAATCTCAGCTGCTTGAGCTATAACGCTTGCAAGGAAGGGAATATCTGCCAAAATCAGGTTGACCCGATTTTGGCGGATAAAGTTGACTTCAGAAGCGATGATGGAATTCTGATTTTTTCTAATCTCAAGCAATTTTTCCAAAGTCGCTGCTTTATCCATGATGAAGCTATCTGCTTGCACCACACCCAAATCAAATGCACGGGGGCGATGGATAAAATCGCCTTCTATATAGCACTCTAGCAACCACCTTGGTGCTGTTGTCGCCATAATGAGCAGTACTTCTGGACATAATTTTTGAATTGTCGCGGCAACGGCTGCAGTACGGGTAGTATGACCAAAGCCGTGGTTGGTGGTTGCTATGTATAAAATTGGACGATTCATTTTAGTTGATAGTTGTTGGTTGACAGTTGTTGATTGTTGGTTGTTGATTGCTCTCCAAACCACTAACCACTAACCACTAACCACTATCAACTATCAACTATCAACTATCAAGTTGGCAAAATTTTTTAATTCCATCAACCAGCTGGTCTATTTCCGATTCTAGGGTGAAGTAGTGGACGCAGGCGCGTACGCAGTCTGGAGAGGCGATTGTTCGAGTAAATAACCCTTGTGATTCTAGAAACTCTACCAGTTGGCGGCTAGCTTGCGGCTGATTATTTGTAAGTTTAAACGAGATTAAACCGCTTTCTGGCGGGGAAGTCCGCAAACATTTGATGTTGGGCAACGCAGTCAAGAGTCGCCAAAAATACTCGCTTTTTGCGCAAATTTGCTGATAGCGTTCTTCTGGAGTTCCCCATTCCTGATGAACAGTGATCGCCGCTCGTAACCCAGTATATAGTGGATAATTTGACGTTGCCACTTCATAGCGTTTCCCATCTGGATACCAACCCACAGGCTGACCTTGACTGTCAATTACAACACTACGCCAACCAATAAACGTTGGCAGGAGGCTTTCTCTTACTTCTGGTCGGACATACAATCCTCCCACACCTCCAGGCCCACACAACCACTTGTGACCCGTGAAGGCATAGAAATCAGCCCCTAATTCTGTTAAGTTCAAAGGTAATAAGCCAACGGACTGGGCTGCGTCTACTAGCAGTCTGACATCGTTATTTCTGCATAGTTCAGCAATTTTGTCAAGAGGTAAAACTTGACCTGTGTTCCAGAGGACATGACTCAAAATGACGAGGCGAGTGTTAGGGCGTAAGTGTTGAGCCACGACTTCGGTCGGGTTTCCCTCGTTGAGAGTTGCTATTAGCGGGCAGATGGTCACCTCAACAGCAAATCTGCGACTAATTTCCCGTGCGATCGCCACAATGCCGGGATGTTCGCAATCCGATAACAGCATATGGTCGCCAGCTTGCCAGTCAATACCCCACATAGCAATATTGCAGCCAACGGTGACATCCTCGGTTAAGGTGATTGTTCCGGCTGGTACATGCAACTCAGATGAGATCGCATCCCTTGTCGCTTTTTTCTCCTGCCGAATCCAGCTATTTACCGCTGTACCAAAAGGACCTATCTGCTGGATGTAAGTCTGAGCTTGGGTAATGGCATTGATAGCAACTTGGGGCATTGGTCCTTGACCCCCGTAGTTAAAATAAGTCTTATTAGTTAAGGCTGGAAATTGCTCTCGATGGTCATGCAACATAGTAGTCATTCCCCATTCCCCAGAAATCTTGTTAGCCTAAGAGAATGTTAATTAATGCTGAACTGCTACTGCAATATCAACGCTGTAAGCGCCGACCTTTTTTAGATACTTACGGTGACAAAAGCCAACGAAATGCTGGCAATGACTTGCTCCTTAAACTCCAACAGGACAAAATTGCTCATCAGGCTGGGGTCTTGACCCAGTTTACCTATCAGCGACCAGCTTATCCACGCTTAAACTGGCTTGCTGGGAAGGTAGCGACTTTAGAGTTGATGCAGCAAGGGGTTGAGTGCATTTATCGTGGAGTGCTTATAGTCAATGACTCTGAAGGATACGAACTGCTGAGTTGTCCGGATTTACTTCTCAAACAGCCAGGACAGTCTTGCTTTGGAGATTGGATATATGTTCCAGCTAGTATTGAACTGGGTAAGCGTCCCAAACAGGAATACCAAGTTGTAGCAGCATTTCACGCCTACGTACTGGCGATGGTGCAGCAGGTCGAGTTGGAAACCGCTTGGTTGATATTGCGTGGTAAAGAGGCGGGTTATCCTGTGGACTTACTCAAATGGACGCCACAGATGCACAAGATTTTGGCGGAATATATTCAAACGCTGGAAGCAGAAGAAGCGCCAGAGGTGTTTATTTCTCGTCAGCGGTGCAGCCTTTGCCCTTGGCATAGTAGTTGTTACGCGATCGCCCAATCTCAGAAACATCTCTCACTGTTACCAGGAGTAACACCCATTCGCTACACTCAACTACAAGCACTGGAGATAACAACAGTAGAGTCTCTGGCGAAAACTTCCCCAACTCAACTGGAAAACCTGACTGGTTTTGACAACGAAGTAGCCCCCAAGCTGGTATTACAAGCTCAATCTGTACTGGAAAATCGTCCACTGCTCTTAATTTCTCCATCTCCCAAACAGAAGAGTGAAGACACAACGAATGGCAGTTACTATCGGCAGATAGTTCCCCCAATGAACAGCCCAAACGACAGTTTGTTGCTTCTGCCAACGGAAAGCGACAGGGCAAGTGTCCAAAAGAAGCTGATGGGGGAACCTGCTATGAGTTTCTACCAAGAGTTAGTGACTCAGATCAGATTCACAGCCCCCATAGAGCTTTACTTTGATATTGAAGCGCAACCAGATTTGGAATTAGATTATCTGTTAGGGGTTTTGGTTGTTGACAACCAGGCAAACACACAAAAGTTTTATTCTTTGCTTGCAGAACGACCAGAAGACGAAAAATTAATTTGGCAGCAATTTCTGGATTTGGTTTGGCAATATCCCGAAGCGCCTATTTATCATTTTTGCGTATATGAATTTGATACAGTCAAACGACTGGCAAGGCTCTATCGGACTCCACAGTCCTCTGTACAACCTGTATTAAATCGGTTTGTAGATGTTTATGAACAATTGACCCAAAGCGTGACGTTACCAGTGGAAAGTTACGCACTGAAAGCGATCGCCCGGTGGTTGGGGTTTGAGTGGCGCGATTCCGAAGCGAGTGGTGCTAAGTGTATTTACTGGTATGACCAGTGGTTGAGGACGGGCGATCGCACCTTGCTAGACATTATCCAACGCTATAATGAAGATGACTGCCGCGCTACCCACAGTGTGAAATACTGGCTTTGCAACTTTATAACTCATTACGAAATTTCCGAAGTGAGCGAATTTAGCGAGAGTGTCTAAGGCAGGGAGTAGGAGTGGACCCAACACCAGTGGTATTAGACGCGCTGGAGATGAGCTTTACTTCGCCTTTGCCGTTGAACACCCAACCAGTAGCTGGTACAATTGTCGAGTCTTCAGGTTTAGGTGTAAAGGGTAGTTTGACAGCACGTGTCTCTGAATTATGCAGTTTTACTGCCGGCAATCGAGCATCTGACCAAACCACATCACTGCTAAGAGGTTCATAAGGGCTGGGGGGTAACCCGCCGCGTCCAGTGACAGTGAAACTACTGCCCCCTCCGTTAGCAAATACAGCACAGCTAGAAGAAGCTATTTGCTGTGAAGCATCGACAACTTTTGCAGGTAAGTAAACCAGTCCTCGACTAGCGTCAGTATATGGAGTATTAATTTGTACGATGCCATTTAACTGAGGATTTGCCCCAATGGCGGTGATGGTACTATCACTTGAGAGAACAAAACCAGAGGTATTAATAATTACCAGACCTCCCTTAGAGTTAGCAGAATCGGCACTTGGACAGTTATCGGGTTTACTGTCCCCCCAAATTGCAAGCCAAAAGGCACACTGATCGTCAACAGGGGTGTTGTTTGGGATGGGTTAGCGCTAAACTTTGTACCATCAGCAAAGTTTATGCTACTTGCTGTACTTGCGAAAAAAGACCCGCCAACATTCAGGCTGGCATTTTTACCAAAAACAATCCCATTGGGATTAATCAGAAATATACTAAAAACGGCTGATTGCTGGACTTTTGCCTTGGCAAAGAAAACTTTGCCTGTTAAGCCTAAGCCAAGCGCGATTCTAAAAGTAAAGCTCCAACCCGTTTTTAGTATAAGTTGACTGGGTTTTTAGCTTGAATTAACCCATCAATATTCGAGACTGACCCACCTGTTACTCGGCTAATGATATTCTGAATATCCACAGCATTGTTAAAGTACGCTGTACTACCAGTCGGTACACAAAACTCAGAGAAACTGTGGAACAAATTGCGTCCTGCTTGTGTACCTCCTTCAATAGTTCTGATATTGTTCTGTGTTGTAACACGAGAATTATTGGGTAGAGTGGCATCCGGGGTAATTTGA
>Ga0116229_10005526_pt1 | contig 20575 bp, 11 predicted proteins | sample S1TSphgellanicum_3_FD_87313 | JGI IMG/M metagenome (GOLD analysis project Ga0116229, IMG submission 87313) | Host-associated microbial communities from peat moss isolated from Minnesota, USA - S1T2_Fc - Sphagnum magellanicum MG | ecosystem: Host-associated > Plants > Peat moss > Unclassified...
AAAAAAAAAAAAAAAAATATTTTTTTTTTCATAAAAAGAGGAAAAAAAAAGGGAAAAATGCCATAAAAAAAAAAAAAAAAAAAAAAACCCTTAAAAACTACCAACCACTAGTTTATATTTTGGTTATTAGAGGAGGGGGAAACCAAAGCCTCTTTTGGCCTGAAAAAGAAAGGCCATTGTTTTCTTTCTTGCTTGGTTGTTACCCATTTAAGATGTATGCCCAACAATAGAAAAAAAGAAACCTATGATGGCCTCAATAAGTACCACCCTTTGTTTCATTTCCTGTTGCCCATTTAAGATGTCTACCCACAAAAAAAAAACACCATTAATAAGCTACAGATTTGCCTTCCTATGGTTTTAAATCAAAGTTGATAAGACAATGTAACCATTCACTGCTCTTATAATTGACTTTTAAAAAACCCAATTTTTTTCTTCTTGCTTGCTTGTCATCTGATTAAGATTTACATGTAGAGAAAATTTAAATTTGAAACATGTAAACTAACTTTTATCATCAATTGTTAAATAAAAATGACTATTAAAATATATTTACTATTTTCACATTTTAATAAAAGTAAGTAAACATATGTAAATGAACACCATATGATCATGGATAACAATAGTTACAATTGTTGCATAATTTTTATTTATTCATAGGACACAACACGAGTTCATGAACTTAGAAAGATGAGAATGAAACAATGTCTGATTCCATTTGTAGAAATTGGTGATTAAACCTTGTCTTACAACAAAGATTAGTGACCTTTGATTTTTAAAAAAACTACTCAATGGCAAATACAATGTGAAGACTACAAATCATACTCTAAAATGAAAGGGAGTATGACAAAATCACTTATAATGTGTTTATCATAAAATGGAAAACCTTACATTTGATGAAAATTATGCATTTGTTGCAACATTAACATAATCAAATACCACCCAAGCCTACCCCAAAAGCTTCAATGTCTTGAAGGCAACAATGTCAAAAATCTTTTGAAATTGAAAAAACATTGTACACAATGATTTTGTAAATCCTAAAGACAACAAGTATCCCATCCAACATTCATCTCAATAAGTGTCTTTCATGGTCTTTTTAACAAAAATAGTTTGACATCCAACTTCCAAGTCCTTGGGCTTTTAACAAACTTTAGATAGACCCAAAACCCACCACCCTTTGACCATGTTCATCACAAAGACTTTCATTGGGAATCAATCTTTTCTTCAAAACCAACCAGTTAATTCACATAAAATGACAACCAAGTTTGCCAAATCGTAGTGAAGATGCACAAACAATTTGTAAACATGCCTCTATGTGGAACAAACAAACACAACACATTAAAAGTAAACAAGTTATTCTAAACATGAAATAAACTACATTCTTTGTTTTTCTACAACTTGCCACATGTACACAAGATTCCATTTGAACTTGTACACTTGAAAAATAATGTGCATGACCATCTTCACTAGGTAAGAAATTAACTAAAATGGTTGTTCCTTTACAACATGCCACAACTACACAATTTTATTTTAAGTCGTACATTTAAAAATGCAATGTGTAGTAGGATCTCACTTACTTGGTAAACCAAAAGTTGAAAAGTTTTTTCCTTTTTTTTTTACTTTCCATTTATGTTGTAGGCTTGATATTTACAACATGTTGTCAAATTTTGAATGGCCATCTTTTTTGTAGTGACACATTATGTGTGAAATTTGCCTTCATGTAACATTGTTATTTCATGCAAAATTGCTTTAGATGATAGTTAGTTATGCCATGCAAATGCCAAAACTCCTACATTCACAATTTAAAAAATGTTTCCACATGTAGTTTCAAACATTTTTTGCACAATAGTGTTTGTGATTCTCTTTACTACTTTTCAAAACAAAGAAATGTACGCAAAATTTGGGTCATGTAGGCAACCAAAAGTAGGTGCAATAATCACAACATCAAAGAAGCAAAGATGGTTAAAAGGAAGTTCGTACATAAACAAGGTTGTTATTGTCGTGATGGATAGTGAAATATCCATTAGTGAGGTGAACAACTTTATGATTTTTTAAAAAATTTATTCTTAATGAGTAATAGATCTAGCCCCCTCCTTTATCATTGAATAAATTTCTTTTCTATTTCGATAGTCATGAATTTTTTTGGGTCTCTATTGGAAAATTATTTTTTTCGAAACAATGTTATAGGACACAAGAAAAACAAACAAAAATCTTCATAGAGATACTAACAACTTTCAATGTTGTAGATTTTGCAATTGAACATACCTAAAGTGTTTGAATTTCATGGAACTTTCATTTAACACATGCAACAAATTTGGTACGAGTTCATGTGTATGAAGGTGATGATCATCTGCTATTAGTTTCATTGACTTTCTTTGGTAGTATATGACAATTGAATATACAAAATGTGCATCATCAATGTCCAATGTTCACAGGGGCATTGCAAGTGGAAGTCAAAATACAAGGTCAACATCAACATGTCGACCACAAATTATTCAACATTGTTTCTCAAATTGTGAAAATAATTGCCAACAGAAGAAACACATGAAAAACCCAATTTGAATAGGAAAATTATTCCCATTGTAGGCCAAAAAAACCTACTAATGTATGCAAGTTTCAAGGAGTACAACAATCTTCCTGAATTCACAACATTTGACGATTGTAATGAATTTGTGAACAAGTGGGCAACAAAATGCCAAGATTTCATATTGACAATGGTGATGACCCTGCAAGTGGTAAATCGATATTTTTTAAACTTCATGCTTTTGTTTTAGAAATCAATTCCCATCATTCATTAAGTATAAGTATATTGTATATGATTTCCTTATATGCAATTGGATTTTCATGTGTACATGTCAACATTTGATTCTCATGGAAGTTTTGAAGATTGATCCTAAAGATATATAAAACCTCACTAATTAGAAAGCAAAATAACTCTTGAAGAATGTAGTACCTGGGAGCTTAGCACCTTTTCAGATGAACACATTTTATTTCATTTATGGCATCACAAATCTAACCTTGTGGTGGGACTTGACGTTTGAATCAACCAACAAACTAACATGAAAAAAAAGTTATAAAAGAGGTGGAAAATTTTGTCCACACCATTCACCCTACTCCAATTACTTATACTTCAACAAACCTAAAATCGTCAAAAAATGCAAAAAAGGTGTAAACATGACATATCATGTTTACACCATCACTTGTAAACAAAATGAAAAGATGTATATAGGTCAAAGTCTAAATCCAACAAGACGGTTTAAACAACATGCATTGAATCCACCTACAAAAATGATCGCTGATGTGCATAATTATAGACCTTTAAAGGAATGTCTTGAGCTGAATTTTTTTTTTCATGTATAAAGTACTTGTGTGATTTTAAAGAAAGGAAATTAATTTCAGATTTACAAACTACTCAAAATAGACATGGATACAACACGTTAAAGTCACCCCATTTTAGATACTAGATATTGGAGACTTTATAAAAGAAAATTATTATGATATCTTTTTTCTTGTACATTTGTTTAATAAATATATTGCAATGATCATGGATTGCCTATAATTGACATATGTTTTTGGATGATGTTTTTTTTTTGAAATATTTATTTAGTCAAAACACAATGTTCGATCTTTAAACAAAATTGTTATATATTGGGTAGTAGTGTACATTCACAAGTGTACATAAAACACCATGGTGGCATTGTTTTCTTTCCTATTTTTTTGTCATTCATTGAAAATTTATGTAGAAGGAAAAAGGAAAAAAAAGCCTCCAATACCTTGAAAAATTACCAACCATTGTTTTGTTTCTTATTTGCCCCTTGCCCAGCTAATACGCCTAAGAAGACTTCTATAATTAACTAGGTTTAAATCCTCCTATGGATGCTTCCAAATGTGGGTAACATTGCAAAATTTATTTATCAAAAAACAAAACACCCTTCAATTCCAAATTTTTCAAGAACAATTTGATGCCAACATTTTTGTGGATGACAACTTTTTGCGCCTTGTCAATTTTATTCAAAACACAACTTTAGGATTAAAAAAAATTTAATACATCAATCATCATCGAGAATTATTTTTTTACTCGAATTATATTTCATCACAAGTTATATAATATTTTAAACAATACAAGTATTTACTTTAATTTATTTTTCTTAAATAAAAATTAATATTAAATTACGATAAACCTTACATTGAAAATATTATTGACATTTTCCTAAAAAATAATAAAAACCATTCAATGGGTTGCTTTCCACCACTAATGGTGGCCGGGTGAAAGCATGGTTAGGTGGCTAAAATGTGGTGTTTGAGAGTCCATAATTTAACATTAGCAAATTTTTTAGCAGTTTTAACAATTATCAAACCATAAATATTATAACTAGCCCCTATGCTTTAAATCATAAATATTAATAATCCAACCTATGAATATCCCTAAACATGTGATTGATGAAAAAATTCATGCAAAAGATTATAAATTTTAATGTGAGATGGACTTTCAAGTATAAAAATTTACAACAATCATGTCATTTAAAACTTTAAAAATTATATATATATATATAAATTAAAGCAATTGTGAGGCCCGAGTATGCTTATATATATTTTTTCAATGCACTTCACTAAATTTTTTTTCATTTGATGATGCTTTATTTATTTATTTATTTATTGACACTACTTTGACATTTTTTTGAGTTCACATTGTTCATTTTTTCTATGTGACAACTGTAGTGTTGTCATTTCAAAAGTCCATTACAAGTCCATAATCTTCTTAGAATTCATCCAAAATTTTTATGATGATTCCTATTACAATATATGACAACATGAATAATTAAAAAATTGACAATGTTAATTTTGAATATGGCTTTAAATTTTATGTTTGTATGTAATCTAAAAAAATCAAGTGTGATAATCCAAACTATCTACCTATTTGTGCTTCACTTGGCCAAAGGCGATAGCAGCTCATTTTGGTGTGTGGTTTGGGTGTGGGAAAAAGTCAATATAAAAAAAATAACATTTATTTAAAAATATTTGGTGATAGGAGAGGACCAACACAATTTCATGCATATATAGTTGAAAACAAATGAGGTGGAAAATATTTTAGTCAAGTTTTGAATGTTTGATTATGGATGTGTTTTGAAACAATTTAAGAAAAAATGTAAGTGATTTTTTCAAAGGCAATTTTGATTTAGGGGTGGGTTGGACTCATTATCACAAAACAACACCAACAAATCCTAATTGAAGGTGTTTGGTTATGGGGATTTGTTTGTCACATTAAAGGGCATGCAATTGTTCATAAATTAATTCTAAACCTTAACAAGGATATCATATAGATGTTGTGACATTTGTTAAAAATTTCAATATCTTAAGGAAAAAAGTCATGGACAATGTAGTTGTAGAAAAAATTAGAGAAGGAAGCTAAAAGAAAAGGGAGGATCAACAATTGAAAAGAATAATAGATCTCATGATTGTAGTAGATCAAGCAGTTCAAAGAGGTGCTGAAAAATGCATTAAAACATAATTTGTTGCAACGTGGATTCTAATAATTGTAAGGCAAGTTGGTGATAGATGGGAAGATTGATAATTGAAAAGAATAGTGCATCTTAGGATTGTAGTAGGTCAAACAACTCAAAGAATTGCTGAAAAATGCATTAAATCATTAATTGTTGCAACTTGGATTCCAATAATTGTAAGGGAGATGGGTGATAGATTTCACAAGAGTTTTCAAGCAGGCTTGTGAATAGATTAATGTAGGTACAAGGACATGAATTTGGATGCATAACATGGTTTTAATGATAGGTTAGACAATAAGCATGAAAGTGTTGAATAACAAGGTTGTTTTCTTTTAACGATTAAGTAAAAAAATAAGGTAAAAGAATCTCAATCAAAATATAAAATGAACACAACTAAAAAAGTTATAGAACACAAGATCACAATGATTAAAAGAAACACAAAACCGTGACAATTAAGAGGAAAATAAAACCACAATGATCAAGAACACAAAGACCATGATGGTTAGAAAAAAGATAAGACCATTATGATAAAGAGGAACACCAAGACCACATCGATAAACAAAAACATCATACCACAACTATTAGGTAAGTGTGATAGTTGGAATGCATTTGATTCAAGAACATTGATGTAATTGGTGAGGTAACACCCATTTGATGCCCACAAATTTTTAAAAAATTGCATAAGGGTTTGGTAAATGAGATGATGTCATACCCATCACCATCTATTTTCAAGCCCCTAAACTAAAGTAGATATCAACCGTATGTTTAAAAATGAAAAATTATTTAAAAAGATTGGTTGCTACTTTTTCCAACCATCTCAATGATGAATGTAGGTAAAGTCCATTGATTAGCATATGATTATTAGGTTTAATGTGTAGAAATAACCTCTCATCAATTGCCATGTGTATGAAGGGAATTTTTTTGTTCATTTTGGCCAAGCCAAACTTTAAAAAGGGATATATTTTGAACAATTAAAAATGTTATGAATGTGCTTTTTAATCCTTTAAACTTTATCTTCCAACCCCATAAAGAAAAAAGGTGGATTGAGTGAAGAGGAAGTGATAAATACACTAAATATTAATCATCGACCTATTTATTTTAGTAAGTAACCAATGGACAACCCAAGATTCAAATAGTGATTTTGGTGACATGTCATCATTTGGAAAGCCATTATAATGTTTCAAATTGTTAGTATTGCTAAAGATAGGTGTGTTTGGCATTTTATTGTCAAATATTTAATAATTTTTTTCGTAAGATTTTGGCAAATATGCTAAATCATAATTAATTTGAATTATTTACTTATTAAATACATCTTAATAATGTTTAATAAACTTTCACAAGTCCAAATTTTTTTCCCTCATAATTATTTAATTCCAAACCTACCTACCTACTACAATATTATTACATCAATTTTCTTGGTCCATTGTGACCTATGGTGCAACACTAATGTCCAGGCTTGCAACTAAATCACAAGGGCAAGACCATGGAATCAAACTCAAACTAAAAAAGAAGAATGGCATGGGCCAAGAAGAATGAGACACTCGGAGTTTGTGGAAATTAGAAGGGGAATTCCTAGATTTGTAATGCTATGTACTTGTAATTTGATAATTGAGACTCCTTGAAATGTTTGAAGTGTCATTTAAGGGTCAAAACTTGTCTTTATTTAGTGCTTTTGGTCTCTTTAGAAACATCTCAAATTTCAATGAGGGCTGAAATATATTTGGCTTCTATGTCCAATTCTCTTGATATTGTAGCTAAGTTGTCTAATAATAATAATTTTCTTTTGGTCATTTTCTTTTGACAGTAAAAATAATATTGTTTTACAATTGGGCATTATACTAAATATTGAAGCTAGTGTGCTTGAGAGTTTTTTTTTTCAGATTTTTGGTATGGCAAGTAAACATTTTCAGAAATTTTGGCAATTTAAAAAGTAATTAATTAATTCCGAACCAGCTTAGGTACTAAGTAGTTATGAACATTTGAAAAGTTTATACACAAATTGCCAAAAATAATTGTGACCATTCCCAACATAGTTTGTCTAGAGTCACGTTTGGCGTGCCTTGAAAGGAACCCATATTGAAGATTATGTAGTCCTAGAAATGTAAAGAAATTAGTTTTAGATATGTGTAATTTAATATAATTGAATTTGAAAACATTTCAATGTTCCATAAATGATTTTGTATTTTGCACTAGTTTACATTTACATGTTTTCTATGTGCCTCATATAATACAAAACTAATTCTCATTTCATAGTCCTTTGGCTCATGTGTATTCCAAAATTTCGTTTTCCAAGCATTTATTAAGAAATTGAAAAATAAAGATGATAACTTTTTTAGGGCATTTGATATTTAAAAATAATTTCTATTTATGGTTCAAATTTGGTGCAATTTGACATATTTTTATTTCTCTATATCATATTATAGGCGATGTGACTAAGACACAAGTATATTTTTCAAAAATCTTACAAACATTAAAAATTGACCATCCTTATGTATATTGCAACTTAGAAAACTTATTGGTCATTCCACCACATTCAAAATATAATAAAAATAAATAATATAATTCACAATTGAATTTTATGAGTTGAAATCTTTCCCTAGTACAACATTCCTTTTGGGTATCCCAAGCACAACTATGCCTTGGAATGCCAAATTGTGGTTAGTTGAAGAGTTCCATACAACATTGAAAAGATCTTGGGATAAATGTCTTAACTTTGGGAACTGGAATTTGAGAATTTGGAGAATTTTATGATTTCAATGTAGTTCTCACAAAAAAGTTATAAAAAAATATTATATAAGAAATACATCGAGATGTGATGAATTCATGTGAGTCCATGATCTTAGTTCAAGTCTTGGCTCAAATTACATTACATGCTTTAAAGAAGCAACTTGACACACAAATTGATTGATCAAAGGTTGTCGACAACATGTTTTGTTGGTTTAGCATCTAGAAGCTCTCATTAGTTGGAAGTTGGAAGGCTTTTTATCACCACCATGTTTCATAAACAAATTATATTGTGATTAACTTGTGGTTCAAGTTTTGAGGTTGTAAACAATCACCGAGGCTTCCTCCCCTTTCATGTTCATGTGTAGGCCCACCTCTCTCTCTCTCTCTTTGAACCTCATTTGGTTTCTAGTTTTTACTCTCAAATGTCAACAATATAGTCTAACATCTTCAATTGTTAGTTTATGTTGACAATGACTTGGGAGTACATAAAAGACAAGAATGGTAAGGTGGAATCTAGAGGAGGCTAAGTGTGAAGAAAACAAGGCGTCACAAACAAGTTGGCCCTACCTATAAATTAGATGTTGTACATCTACCTACTGTGTACATCTATATTTTTATCTTTTTTTTTTAATAGGTTAATTTTTCACAAGAAATAAAAAATATTTTTAGTTCAAAACCCATTCCATTTGAATTGATCCATCCAAGGCATTTAAAAATAAAATAAAAATTCCAAAGTCGATTACAACTTGTATATATATGTACAATAAATCATGAGCTTTGCTTTTGCGTCTTTGAACTCAAGATCTCTCAAATTTTAACCTAAAAAATAAGATATGTTAAAATGTTAACTTTGTGGAAGTTTGTTTATTAGACCAATGATAGAACTGTAAAACTATTACAACCCTTTTCAACCGATCAATGATGGGCATTACACTACATATAATGTACCTTTGGAAAAAGGTGATAATTTGAATTTGAGAATAAATTGTTATTTTACAAAAAATTCAATGGTGTTTTATGTATTAGTTAAGGCTCCCAATTGAGGGCATTATGGTTGTCAACTCCTTATCCTGGCTCTCAGCCTCCACGCACGCATAAACTTGAACTTCCTCACCAAGGAACCTGCCAACACTGGTCTAAAAGCACTTGCAACCATGATACCTGACAAAATGAGCTTTTTCATTGCATAAAAACCTTTTTGGATCACTCAAATGCAGTTGCCAAATGCCCTTTACATGCTTAAAACCCCCCCCCCCTTCCCCCAATGAGGGCCCTTCAAGAGCAGCTTTTGACAATATGAGATTGATTTTCATGCCCCTACGACAACAATATCATCCAGAATGTGATCTACCGACCCATTTTTGACTACCGATGGATGGATAGAGCTGCTGCTGCTCGTAGAACATATCCAATCCAATGGTGTGCTGAGTATGTGACCTTGCAAAATTATTTCTCACATCGAAGTTTTAGTTATTTACTTTTTTCCAACAGCACCCACCCATACGACTAAAACTGGGACTGATGATGCAAACAGGTGAGAGACTACTTTGTACTAATAGCAAACCACCTGGACCAATCATTAAAATTGGACAATCAGAAACAGGTAGGAGTGGTCAGATCATATTTATTACACTCGTCTCTTGCAATTCTCTTTACCAGGCTCAGCAAAGTGTGGCACAAATGCTAGCCCAAAAGCCAAACCCACCACATGTTTCAACTTTTCTTCCTCTGATTTTAATTTGCAGGGACACAAACTGACAACAACTGGAGTTGCTCTTACAAAGTGTGATCCCCCCCTCACCCCCGACCCCCAATTGGAAGCTTCCACAAAAAGCCAAAATTACCCTCACAATTGAGGGGGAAGGAAAGCAACCCGATATCTTTGGAAATTTTACTTTCCAACAAATTCTATAAACATACCAGATTTTATTACAAGATGACACTATAAAACAAGGGAGTGAGACAAGGGAGGGAAATGATTGTGCTCTGAAGTTTCACCCTAGCATTTATGCTTATGGAAGTCTGTGAATGGCCAGGAAGAACCAACACCTTGATTTGCAGCTTTATCTTTTGAGCAATGTCATGTGCAATGTATATATATATATATATACTGAAAATTAAAAAAAATCTTTTTTTTCCTTCCTTGCTTTTAACACACTTCTCATGATGTAGTTAGTAAGAAAAAAGATAGTTATTTAAAAAAATTGTGTGAAAAAAGATAATTATTAAAAAATTTAGTAAAAAAGGAAATATTTATTAGGAATGGAATGAGGTAATTAGGCTTGAAAATGAAGCATGTATGAATTTTTTTATAGAATTATCCAGGGACGACCGTATGATAAATTTCAAAAAATCACCCATATATATTAGTTCCTTGTTTTTCTTGTCACTAGAATTAATGAAGATAATTTGTTGGTCTTGTTTGTCATGTTCAGATCTCCAAATCACAATGCTTCAACTGGTATCATTGAAAATCCCTCAATAAAAAAGGGGTGCACCAAGGTGATTTTTTTGTGATGTTTCAACTTTACTATGCATGACCTACTAAATATTGAAACATTTAAAAAAAAAAAAAAAACAGAATAAAAACTAAAATTTGAAAGGAAGTTGGGACATTGTTGGAAAGCCCTTGATAAGCATATTTCTTGGAGGTGATTTCAAGAAACTTTTAAAATAATTTTTTAGAACTAAGGTTGGAGGGATATTGAATTTTTAGTGACTTTTTCACTGGAAAATTTCCAAAGAAAAATTTTAAAAATCAGTTTTGAAAAATAAAATTGGATTTCAGACTTAAGCTAAAGAAGGTGTACACTTTTCCATATCAAAATTCATTCAATTAAATATTACAATATATTCAATGGTCATCTTTAACTGATGAAATGTTGATTTGTACTTTGAGACCAAGGTTTTAGTCTTGAGATGGGTTTATTTGTAAGGTTTAAAAGCAAACCCTAAAATTAAAAAAAAAATTAAAAAAAAAAAAAAGGTCTCAAACATCTCAAATTTTTTGTTTGCCTTCAAAGAGGATGAATTAACTTTTTAGTTTTTTTGGTTTTTGGGTAGACTTATATTGGATGGAAAATTTTGTTCATCCATTTTCTCCGTCATGTCAACTCTTTTTGGATAGATTTCTTTTCCTCATGAATCATATGTATGCCTTCTATTTACCACAAAATTTCTTTTAGAAGATCCAAGTTTCAAATGATGTCATGCTTGAAACTGAAGAGACTTAAACTTTCAATGGTGACAAATTTTCATTTCTTTCTGATTCAGATATCTTTTTAGGGTTTATCTGATTCAGCCAAAAAAAATAAATTTAGAATTTAAAAAACCAAGTGCAAAAAAGTTAAGATTTAAAATTTAATTAATTATTCAACAATTTGTAGCCAAAATCATTCAGATACTACCCCGTATGACCCTGGTATTATTAACCTTCTTGGATGACTTGGTTCTCATCTAGGCATGTTATTAATCCTAAAACATTAAACAAATTTTACAATAGAAAAATAAAAATAAAAATAAATAAAAATAAAAATATTTTTGAGTAAAGAAGCCTATAAAACCAGTTAATAATCAACCAAGATAATTGATGGTTAGCAATCGATCATTTAAAACCTACTTTTTTATGCATAAGTGATGATTATTACATGAAAAAAATATCAATAACCTAATTAACACCCCTATATTTTTAATTTAAAAAAAAGAAGAAAAAAAAAAGCCTACCCAACAACAGTTACGAAAAATCAATAACCCAACCAACACAGGTTTAAACTTGACAAGATAACTATGGTTTACCTGGAAGTGAGTTGAGTCAATACTGGGGTTTCCACGTGGGTTGATCCACAAGTTGACTCATAAGAGGGGGCTTTCCAAATGGATGCTTGGTTAAGCCTAGGCCACATAAATAGGTAAATAAATAAATAAATAAAAATAAATAAATAATACATAAATAAATAAATAAATATCTCTTTCTTTCTTGCTTGCTTTTTTCTCCTTGTACCAATGGGCGTCATCCGTTGGTACTGACTGTTTACCGATGGTTCTTCATCCCCGTTGCTGACACGCCGTTGACCATCTGTCAATGGTTCTTCATCCCTGTTGCTTACACGTCGTTCACATTCTGTCCGACTTGGATGAAGAAAGAAGAAAGAAGAAGAAGAGGCGGTAAGGAAGTTGCTGGAAACCGACGTAAAAGAAATGAAAAGAATGAACAGATTTTTTTCTTTCTTTTTCCTTCCTTTCCTTGTTTTAATAAGTAAAAGAAAAGAATTCATCTCGTCCTTCCAAATGGCCAGAGTTTCTTACCGACGACGACGACGACGACGATCGCGGCTTTCTCGTCTCCCGCGTCCACCGCGTCCACCGGGCACGGCGTCCGGCCTCCCACCATCATGGCCGCAGGATAGCTCTGAGCCGCGTGCGCCCAGCGGAGAAAGCGGCGATAGTAGGCCCTGCCTGGCCTTGGGGAGAGAGAAGGGCTCCCTGCCGCGTTTTATCTTTTGAAGAGGCGGAATCTTCGTCTCTTCTCTCGATCTTTTCACAGGAAAAGGACTGCGGCTAATAACTACGGTACTTCCTACTTAAACGCTCCATGTTTTCGTTTCTCTTGTGATCATGTAACAAAGTTTATTGTTAGATCTCTTTTCTTTGTCATAGAGAAGAAGAAGAAGAAGAAGATGTCTCTCTATCTCTTTTTCATGCTTCGAATATTTTGAATCTTGAGCTCTGTCTCTCTCTCTCTCTCTGTGTCTGATCTGCAGTCTCTTTTGTTTCCTTCTGCTTACTTGCTTCCTTTGAACGATCTGAGATTCTCTCTGTGTTCCGATTTGTTGTTGTTGTTGTTGTTGTTGTTCCGAAGCTTGCCTGGGAGGGGCGTTCGGAGCGGGAGAATATTAAGCCTCGGGTCTAGAATTTTTGTTTGTATTCTCGTTCTGTTTATAATATGTGAGGGAAACGAGTCAGTCGCTTCATGTGATTATTGCTCTGATTTTGAGCTACGGTTTTGTGAAGATTAGGCGTTGTTCTGCTTGCAGTGTGACTGTTTGTGTCCAAGCTGGGATTGATTCGGGGTTTAAATTCCGTTTATTCATCGGTTGCGAGGGAACTTATTGGATCGTTCTTTTGTTGACAATCCAAGGCGACGATGCAGGATTTCAACGAGGTACGATGCGAAACTGATTGCAGAGTAAAGAAGTTGGACACTACTGCTGTACTTTTTTTTTTTGGGGGTGTTCCGACGGATTCTAGAGTGGTTGTTGATTCAATCTTAAGTCTATTGGGAATCCATTGTAGTGGAATTATTATAGCTTGCAGAGATTCAATGTGAATTCCCTTTTCTATAACAGATTTTCTCTTATGGACCGCGTGGTTGGCCGATGTGGATGCCGCCACCCGTGCCAGCCGCACCTACACGCTGGCAGCTGGTACCTGTAGAGACCGCAAAGCCGAAGGAGCCTGAAAAGGTCACGACTCGTTGTCCATCCAACATTACACCACAATTTCCAAGATCTCATATATATCTCTAATATTCGTTGCGAAGTGTGATGAATCCTTTTTTCTTCTTCAGGGGCAAAAAAATTCCAATAATAACTTAGAAGAAGCTGCTATGAAGAAACTGAATGCCGCGCGCGTTTCATGTCGCTCATAATTGCGTACCGCATTTTTTGTGTGTGCGTGTGTGCAGGTTTTCGCTTTTGGAAGCGAGGGGCCGCCATGGTTGCCACCACCTGGATTCAAATGGCAGCTCGTAGAGGCGAAAAAGGAGGAAAAGAAAAAGGAGGAAAAGAAAGGTGATGAGAAAAAAGAGGAAAAGAAGAAGGAGAAGCCACCAGTGAGTTCAACTTACTTCTTACAGCCCGAACCTTAACCTCTCTCTGTACATGAAATTTTATTTTCATGTTTTTTTGCCTGGACGTTCTAGCTGGGACTTTGATGACCGGAAAACTTTGGAGTGTTGAATCAAGTACGTATGATGCATGCTATGGCGAGTCATCCGTTAGTCTGCCTTTTGCTTCGGCTTGCAGGAAATTGTGCTAAAGGTGAGGATGTGTTGCGAGAAGTGTGAAGACATAGTCAAGGAGGGAATCCTCGATGTCGACGGTAAGTGAATATAATACTGCAAAACCCCACAGAAATCAAATCAATGCGAGTTATATAACAAACAAGATCGAAAATTGTTGTATCCCTTTTCCTCTTCTTCATTCCTCCCGCATGGAATATAATAAAATTTGAGATTATTGAAATGACCTTTGAATCTCAAACTAAGCCTGAGTAGAGTTTCTCGGTGTTTTGCTCTCCAAGCGAAGTTTTTCTTCCAGTTTTTTTTCCAAATAGCGTGCAGGAAATTATAAGGTGCAAAACCATTTTTGTCAAGTAGGTGTAAAACCATTTTTGTCAAGTAGGTGGACTGGCAATCCGCCAGAAGAGGAATGAGATTTGGCTAGAGGTCAGTCAGCAGAGCAGAAATTTTTTAGGATCCAGCTTCGTTTTGTCAACAACCTTCATGAACTGATTGTCTAGATATGGGAACTTCTCATTTTTTTTCCTTTCAAACTATGGTGACTTTTGCACCATTTTTCCAAAAATAACAACCCTTTGTCCACTCTGCAGCATTTTTTATTTATTTTTGTCAAAGCAACAAAAAAACAAGACATTAGAATAGATTTTCTTAAAATGATAAATATAAATATAAATAGGGTGTTTGAAATTGATATATTATGAGAATATATTATTAAAACATTTTATTCATTCATAACCCAAAAAGAAAAATCTTTTATCTCACATGTTCCATAGAAATATATAATACAAAAGAGTGATTTTCTGGGGGGCGGGCCTTCTTGTACAGGTGTGAAGGATGTAAAGACAGACAAATTACACTCCAAAGTGACAGTGGTGGGGAAAGCAGACGAATCGCAGGTGTTGAAGAAGGCCAAGAAAGTCGACTGGAGAGCCAAAGTCCTAGAGGTAAAGAAAGGTGAAGTTGCAGCAGAAAAGAAAGGGGAGGAGAAAAAGAAAGAGGAGCCCAAGAAGAAAGAGGAACCTAATACTACTTGGACATATGACCCTCGTAACTACTATCCTACGTATTATCCTCCTTACCCTTATCCATATCCTACTCTTCCTCCTCCTGCATTTGACGTTAATGGCGCTTACAGACCTAGCCAAGGTTACCCTCCTCATTACTACCAGTACCCAGAAACTGATTACAGCTATTACAATTACCCAAACAATCCGCGCTATCTCACTCACATCCAACACTCTTGAGCTCCTCTTACAATCACCCAAAACAATCCACAACATCTCACTTACATCAAACACTCTTGAGCTTTTCTCTGTATCATTATGTTCCATACTTCAGTCCAGGTCTCAACTAGCCTAATTATGCTCCACTTAATCCTTTATTAGAAAAGAGAGTGAATCCTCGCCTCCTTGCAATTAGCCTCAATAGTTTGAAACCTAACTATGTCATATAACCTCTCAATTACTGGGTTTTGTATTTATACCTTTTGCTGCGAATGCTAGATGTTACTGCCCATAGCCAATCAATCCAGTTCGGTGAATTAGGCTGCCAGTGGTGGGATATCAGATGTAATCTGGGCTTCAATGTGGATGCTAAAACTGGGTAAGCATTATGCTTTCCCTTTTCGGATGGCAAGAATTTTTTTTTGTTTTTTCTGGTTTCATTGGAGAAGCCACAGAGGCCGTTAGGGACACTTCAAAACCTTGGCTTGGTGATCAGACCATGGGCATTTGTTCTTTTTCGCTTGTTACTTTTAACTCACAGTTTTGATCTATAACATAGTCTTATATGTTGAGTTTAGGGTTTTGTGATGTGGTGATGATTCTACCCAAAGAAATTTCACAAGAAATGTTGCTGATTACAAAGTCTTTTTTGATCTATTATGATGCTTTTTTTGCTCCCATGTATGTATCTTGTGTACCACACAAGAGTCAAATTTTGTTTGATTTGCTTTGTTTCAACTTAAGGGTGATGACTTTAGATGAGGGTCCAAGGTCCCAGGGACCAATGAATTCAAGCATTCTTTATTGATCAAAAGCTTTAAATTGGTCCCAAGAAGGCCTTCAGACGAGGGGTCCAAGACCAAAAAATGGCAAATTGAGGCTAAAACCTACATGGCACCTGTTTTGGAGGGGAAAATCAATTGTTGGTTTGGACCAAAAAATTGGTGTTTGATGAAAACTCTTCTTAATAAACCATATGTGAAAATCAACGTTCTCACATGAGAATCACAATTATGGTGGAGAGTTTTCATGTGCTTTGAGATTTTGCCATTTTGTCATAAGGTGCAATTTGGGATTTGCCAATTATCACAAAGTTCTGCAACCCTCCAAACAAAACACCCCTCGTGGCTTGCCAATTGTGCTCTTCTCGCAACTACCCGAAGAACAAGCTCAAATCAATTAAAGGAAACATAACCCATTGTGCTCTTTTCACAACCACCTGAAGAACAAGCTCAAATCAATTAAAGGAAACATAACCCAAATTTTGAAGAGAAAAGTTACAAAGATTTAACATTCTTCAAGTGAAAATTACAAAAAACATTTGAAGAGGCACTTCATGAATGAAATAATAATCAAAGAGCACTTCGTCAAGGAAAATTTCAACACTTTGTGAATTTTTAAAAAAAAAATAGCATTTCATGAGGGACAATTTCAATAGCACTTTGATGAGCAAAAGTTTCAATAGCCCGCCATGAGTAAAAACTTGAAATAAGGTTTTTACATTTTAGAATCTTATGTTTAAGTTTTTAGGTTTTAGGCTCATAGAGGTCTTAGAATCATTTAATCCTACCATAGGAAATTACAAATGAAAGATTAAAAAATGAAGTGATTTTCAAGGTTTTCAATGGCCAAGTGTGCCCAAAAGTTAGGAAAAAATTAAGTAAAAAAAATATTAATTTTTTATGTTTGAATTTTTAGTGCATAACCAAAAATATAGAAGTATGATTTTTAAAAAAATAATCATATTTGGTTATAGCCATATTTGGCTAAATCTTGTTAGGGATGATCTTCAAAATTTTTACATTTTTTAAATGGATGATCACCAGTATGACTATAAACAAAAATTCCTAATATAAAACATTGGTGCTAACCAACATTGTTACAATTTCATTCTATTAATGATGAAATCTTGCCAAACTTCATAAAAGAAAAACACCAACCCATAAAGGGGGGGAGTTGGGAACAAAGGAACAACTTATGTCCTTACCTCTTCACCTATTGCATCAAGTAGATCAAACAACAAAATGAGTGGGAAATCCAAAAAAACATGTATAACGTACAAAGGCTTCTTGGGCAACAAATGGTTTCTCTTATTATTATTATCTCATCTTATTACTTTTAGAAATGGAATAAAAATTCAAGATTTTATTTTTGTATAATGTTTTGTCAAGCTTTGGGGTTGATTATTATATACTTAATTTACACCTTAATTGTTGTTTAAAGTTGATGCAATCAATGGGTATTGGTGGCAACTCATTTGTCATATTTATAACCAAAGTGATGGTTTGATTATATATAAGTAATTCTCTTAAGATTAAGATTGCACTCATTATCATGCTATCTTCAAATTGTTGTTTTGAAGATTTTTCTTTCCAATCTTGTTGACAATACAATGGGCATTTTAATCTAAGTATCTAACCTTTCAATACTCAACTAATGATTTTAGGAAGGAAGATATCACTTGTATTATTATTTATTAATTAAGCCTTCAATCTTTCAATACCAATTTGTAAATATTTCATGGAACATACAATATATTATGAATTAATCACCCGATGCTTGGACATGCTTTGTCATGCCTTTTATTTTTCAAACTTAAATGTCTATGCTTTATGGAGTTACTAAATTTTAGGGTTTTGACCATATATTATGAGTTAACCGCCACCCAATGTTTGGACATGTTTTCATCATGCCTTCTATTTTTCAAATTCAAAGTATTTATCCTTCAAGGAGTTACCAAGTTTTGGTCATATATATATTATGAGTTAACCACTAAATGCTTGAACATGTTTCACCATGCCTTCTATTTTTGAATCTCAAGTATCTATCTTCTTCTAAGGAGTTATTGAATTGAGGGCTTTGGCCCTTAGCAAACATGTGAAAAATTTGAGCATTTTTCAACTTAAAAATCTTTAATTCTACCATCCACTTAACTTTTCATAGGATTCAAGAGTTTTAACCTTTTGATAAGTGATATGAAAAACAACCAATAAATCAAATCCATGTAAAAATCAAAGTTCATATTCTAAAAAGGTCATATTGAAAAGCATTACGATTCTTTGTTTTTATATTAGAGCATTTTTATCTTATACCCCACAACGAATAAACTACACCCTTATATTGAAATAAGACGGTTATTTCAAACAATGAAAAACCATTTACATCTTTATGTCTGGATCAATAATTGTTAGTGACCAAATTCATAATATGAAAATTTGTTTAGAGATGTCAAAATGACCAAATTGCATACAAAGTGCACAATTACAATCAACATTTATGTTGAAATGCAAATGTGGTCAATTAGACTAATTTGTGAATTTGGGTTGTGTTATTATTGCTCAAGGATTGTCACAATTTGAGTGTTGTAATAAGTTTCATAGCACCAAACAAAACATGATGTCCAAGTTGGATATGACTTTGGATACATACATACATCCAATCCTAGTCGCAAATTGCATTATTTTTTAATATAAGAAAATAATGAATTAATTAATTACCGAGCCTTAATAATAGCTTGGATTCAAACCACTCGATTTGATAAAAAATTGTCCACAAAATTCTTACATAATTGCAAAAAATGTGGGGGTAAATATTGGAAGAGATGGGGTAAATGTGTTCAAAACTATATATAAGTATAGACTCAAGGTATTAAAAAAATGATAAATAATTTGCATTTGCATTTGCATTTTGCCAAGTGATCCACTCCATCCATGCTAAGGACCAGGTCCAATGGGGGGCCAAGTTTGGTAGTGCCTGAAGGTCATGCCAAAAGAGTAACATATATAATTGGGCATTTTTAGAAAGCAAAAAAACACAAGAGGAATGGACCATCTTTGAATCTATTTTTGTTGGCCTTTTGCCTATTACTACCAAGGCCCTTAAGGATATTGTGTTGAGATTCATTATAGAGTTATAGTAGCTTAAGGGATTTTTATAGGCTCCTAAGGTAATAATAATAATAATAATAAATAGGTCTCTTTTTATATGAGCATTTTTGAAAAATAATAATATTTTGGCTTGTTGTTGAAACTTGAGATTAGTTATACTAGAGTTATGATAATATCTTGAAGGATTTATTTTGGTTTCTTTTAGAGGATTTTTTGAAGATTAGGTATTATAGTTTTGCACTATAATACCATATACTAAGGTAATTAAATTGAATGTCATTTTATAGCACACGATAAAAAATTATACGAGAACCTTACATTTCCACATATGGGTCTTTTGGGAGCATGCTCGTCGACAAGTTGTGTTGCAAACGCTTCACAAGTCGTGGGTGTTCACTCTTCACATGATCATCAAGTAGTCGGTAATCGGGTCTTCGGGCACCATTATATTCAAGTTCGGATGTTGTTCGAAAGGGATTATTACAAGGCGCACATGGTTTATTCACGCAATCACATATGCCAAGGCGCGGCGACCCAAAAAATGTCCCGGCTAATGAGCATGTGCCTTGTTGATGATCATTTGCCGCCGCCACCCCCCGCCCCCGCCCATTTGCAATGTAGTATTAGAATAATGTTGTGCCAAAAATTCAAATAAATCACCATATTTGAAAGCAAATTGAATTATTCACCAACTTGTTTGTTGCAAAATAATTTTTAAATTCTCGAGATAAATTAGCCAATCAAATTAGGAACTTGAAGAAGCATGTTATGAAATTGTGTAAGAATTGGGAAAAAAATAAAATAAATGTGTGTGTGTGTGTATACTTGGGCGCGCGGGATTCCCGGCCCACACACACCCAAGCTTAAACATCTCCAATGTTGCCTTGGCGTCACGAAGGGCGTTGCTCAATTCCTCGTTCTTTCGAGAACAAGCCTTGTGTAACTCTTCCCTTTTCAATGCCTATACATTGAATTGAAGGCGCAACTAAAAGAGTTAAGATTTGACAAAAGAAATTCTAGTTCTAGAACTAACCAAAAAAAAAAAGATTTCAAGACTTAAAAAAAATTTCAATCTTAAGGCAAAAAAAAAAATACCAAAATTTCAAATATTTCACCATATATGCAAAAATATAATCTTCAAAAAAAAAAAACAATACTCTAACAAAAAAAACAAAATCAAATCATCAACATACTATCATAACCAAAATAAAAATAATATTAAAT
>Ga0116229_10005528_pt1 | contig 20572 bp, 17 predicted proteins | sample S1TSphgellanicum_3_FD_87313 | JGI IMG/M metagenome (GOLD analysis project Ga0116229, IMG submission 87313) | Host-associated microbial communities from peat moss isolated from Minnesota, USA - S1T2_Fc - Sphagnum magellanicum MG | ecosystem: Host-associated > Plants > Peat moss > Unclassified...
GCCGCGCAACTCGAGGCTGAGGGAGACGATCCCGCGGGGCTGCTCGCGGCGATCGATGCAGTGCCGGCCGAGCGCGCCTTCGTGACCGGGCCGGGCTTCAGCATCGCGCAGAGCCATCGACTCACCCCCGAGACTTTGCTGATCCTGACCGGTGCCGAAGCGCGGTTCGTCGGGCTCTCGCTCGGCGATTTGCGGCTCGTACTCGCGCAACCGACGCGTCTCGGCGTGCGCGTCGGGTTCGAGTTGCGCGGGGCCAGCGGTGGCGCGGCCGCCGGCGGCACAGCTGCAGGCGGCGCAGCTGCAGGCGGCACGCTGGCGATCCCGGACGATTTGTTGGCCGTGCTCGGTCGCGATTGGTCGCCGCTGCGTCTCGACGCGGATGCCTGGCGGGGTAGCTTGCGTCTGCGCGGCAAGGAGCCCGGGCGCAGCCGCCGCGCCGAGGCCGCCTTGACTGCGGGCGCCAGGCACCTCGCCATGACTTTCGCCGAACCGCCGGCGCGCTTTCATGAACGGCGCGTCGCGGCGCGCTGGGCCGTGATGCTGCGGCGTGCGCTGCCGCTGCTCGCCTGCTTCGGCCTGATCGGCGCGGCCGCCGCGGTGCCGCGCCTGCATCTGGCCGAAAACTCCGGCTTGCGCATGCTGATCTTCAATGCACCGCCGATCCTGATGATGCTGTTCTTTTGTCTGCGGGAGTTGCCGCGCATCGAACTGCCGCCGCTGCCACGCCGCAGCCGCAGCGCGCAGTGGCGCTGTATCGCGCACTGCCCGCCGATTTGGACCCGCCTTACTCGGTCAAGGCGGCCTACTTTTACGCATTGCTGGAATCCGGGCAGTATGACGCCGCCGTACGCTGGGCGGATCTCATGGCTGGGGCGACGCCGGCCTACGTGTACGGCAATTTCCCCGAACTGCGAACGCAAAATCCGGATTCCGTGAGCGCTCTGACGCTCGCGGGACTCGCGCGCAGCTACACCGACAGGTTGGCCGACGGCGAACGGCGTCTGCAGGCGCTGCTCCGTCTCGTACCGGCCAATCCGGATGCCCGTCTCGCGCTCGCGGAGACCTATGAACTGCGCGGTTGGCCGCGCCGCGCCGCCGCGGATGCGAACCTGCTGCTGTGGGAATCGCCGTCGGCCGCGCCGTTGTCGCAGCTCTTTTCCGATCAGCTGAGCATGGCCGATTGGCATGCGGCAAGCGCCACGCTGTCGCGAATGAAAGATGTCCTGCCGCCCGACAATGCCGCGCTGCTGCGCTCCGAGAGCGACTGGAACACCCACGAGATGGCCGAGGTGAGCATCGACGGCCAGCTTGGCAGGAGCTACGGCGGCCGCCCCGGCGTCGTCGATTCCGAAATCGGCGAGTATGTGTACTCGCCGCCCCTGGACTGGGACTATCGCGCGTATGTTCACCTGGATCAGACCGAGGGGACGCCGGTGCAGGGGACGACCTTGCGTCACGCCGAGGGCGCCGGCATCGAATATCACACGAGCACCTGGCTCGCGACCGGCGAGTTGCTGGCGATCGACGATCGCGGTCCCTACCCGCAAATCACCGCACAGGCCACGCCCGACGACCATTGGTCGCTCGGATTTGCCTATGCACTGCGCACGCTCGACATCCCGATCGCCGCGGTGGTCGTCGGCGTGCATGCCGACCGCTTCGCACTCAACGCCGACTATCGCGTCAGCGAGTCGCTAGATTTTGGCGCTCAAGCGAGCCACGAACGGTTCAGCGACGGCAATTCTCGCTTCGAACTGCTCGCCGACTGGCGCGAACGCTGGATCACCGGCCCGATCTACAAGCTCGATACGCGATTGGACCTCGATACCTCGCACAATACGCTCGATGCCACCAATTACTTCAATCCGAAGCACGACCTGTCCGCGGCCGTCACGCTGCAAAATCAATGGCTGCAATTCCGCCACTACGATTCGTCGCTGACCCACGAAGTGGACGTGGGTGTAGGCGATTATTCGCAAGCCGGTTTTGGCCAGGGAGCGATCGCGTTATTGCGCTATCAGGCGATTTACGAGGTCAACCGCCGGGTCGCGTTGAAGGGGGGAGTGGGAACGGGGATTCGACCCTACGACGGGCGGCGCGAAACCCTCGATGTGCTCACTTTCAACGTCGAGGGGCGCTTCTGATGCGCCGCATTCGCGCGTTGCTGGCGCCGGTCGGTGCGGTCCTCGTGTTTGCCGCATGCGCCGGACCCGCCTCGATGCCCGCGGTTCCGCCGCCGGCCAGTGCCGTGGTCGAATGGCCCGCCGATAGCTTCGCGGTCATCTGCTTTCACGATGTGCAGGACGAACTCGCGTCGCGGCCCGATTTCTACACGGTCACCACGCGGGATCTCACCGTGGATTTCGCTTGGCTGCGCGAGCATGACTACCATGTGGTGAGCCTCGATGAGGTAATCGCCTCGCGCCGCGATCACCGGCCGTTGCCGCCGCGTGCCGTGCTCTTGAGCTTCGATGATGGCCTGGAAAGCGCCTATACGCGCGCCTACCCATTGCTCAAGGCATTTCATTATCCGGCGGTCGTCGGCCTCGTCGGATCATGGCTCGTCGAGACACCTACCCCCGACGCGACCGTGCGCTACGGCGATACCGATCTGCCGCGGAGCGATTTCTTGAGCGCCGCGCAGATTCGCGAGATGGCGGGTTCGGGCTTGATCGAATTCGCCTCGCATACCTACGGCTTGCACCGCGGCATCGTCGCAAACCCTCAGCAGAACCTCGAGCCCGCCGCGACCGTACGGCAGTTCGATGGGGCCACGGGCCAGTACGAGAGCGGCAATGCCTATGCGGCCCGCGTGCGCGAGGATTTGCTGCGCAACAGCGCGGCCATCCAGCAACTGACGGGGAGTCGGCCGCGCATCGTGGTGTGGCCGTACGGCGCTCACAATCAGAAGACCGACGAGATCGCGCGCGATCTCGGCATGCCCTACGGGCTGACGCTACAGCTCGACCTGAATACGCCGGACGTGCCACTCAACCGCATGCGGCGCATTCTCGTCACGCACGATTTCACGCCGGCCGATTTTGCCGACCGCCTGGAGGAGCCCTTGAGGTCCAAACCCGTGCGGGTCATGCAGGTCGATCTGGATTTCGTCTACGACGCCGATCCGCATCAACAGGAAGCCAACCTCTCGGCGCTGCTCGACCGCGTCAAGGCCATGGGCGTGAACACGGTCTATCTGCAGGCATACGCGGATTCGCGCGGCACCGGCACGGCCGACGCGTTGTACTTCCCCAATCGACGGATGCCGATGCGCGCCGACCTGCTCAACCGGGTTGCCTGGCAGCTCCGCACCCGCACCGGGGTCGCTGTGTACGCGTGGCTGCCGCTCCTCGCCTATGCGTTGCCCGCCTCCGATCCGGCTCACGACCACTGGGTGACGGCGCTGGATGCCAGCCGCGCCGGCAACGTCAAACGGCTCTCCCCCTTCGATCCGCGGGTGCGAGAGGCGGTGCGCGATATTTTTCAGGATCTCAGCCAGGGCACCTCGTTCCAGGGACTGCTGTTCTCCGACGATGCGACCTTGAATGATTTCGAGGATGCCGGTCCGGCCGCGCTCGACACCTACCGGGAGTGGGGTTTGCCCGCCGACGTGGCGGCGATTCGCGCCGATAAAAACTTGAGCGCGACGTGGATGCGCAAGAAGACCGAATACCTCACGGAATTTTCACTCGAGCTCGTCCGGCTGGTGAAAGCCGATCACGACGATCTCGCGACGGCGCGCAACCTGTTCGCCAGCGTGGTGATGGATCCGCGATCCGAGGCGTGGATGGGTCAATCGCTGGATGATGCGCTACGCGCCTATGACTACGTGGCACTGATGGCGATGCCGTATCTCGAAGCGCAGCGCAGCCATACGACGACATGGCTCGAGCATCTGGTCGCGAACGTACGAGCGCATCCGGGCGCCATGTCCAAGACCGTGTTCGAACTCCAGGGTGTCGACTGGTCGAAGAGCAATCAGCGCATCAGCGATGCCACTCTGGTCGAACAAATCAAAGCCCTGAGGCGGGCCGGCGTTCTCAGCATCGGTTATTACCCCGACGACTTCATCAAAGGCCGGCCTTCCTTGGAGGCGCTGCGTCCCGTTCTCTCGCTGCAATCTCTGCCGGGAGGCGACTGATGAGCAGCGTCGCTAATTTCCTAGATCACGCCACCGGGCTGCTGCTCGATTTCGTCTTTTACTATCCGTTGTTCATGGCTTACGTGTGGATGATCGGTGCCCTCAATTATTATTTTCGGTTCGAGCGCACGACGGGATCGCTCGCGGTGCCTCCCGGCGAGAACTTCACCCCGCCCGTGAGCGTGATCGTTCCCATGCGCAACGAATCCGCGCACGCGGCCGAAACCATGCGCCAGCTGCTCGAGATGAACTATCCTGATTTCGAGATCATCGCCGTCAACGACGGCAGCGCGGACGACACGGGCGAGGTTCTCGATGCCGAGGCGCGGCTGCATGGGCGGCTGCGCGTCATTCACCTGGCGCAAAACCAGGGTAAGGCGATCGCCTTGGAAACGGGGGCACTCGTCGCGCGGCACGAATTCCTGATATGCATCGACGGCGACTCGTTGCTCGACGTCAATGCGGCGCGCTGGATGATGCGGCACTTTCGCTCGCCGCGCGTCGCGGCCGTCACCGGCAACCCACGGATCCGCAACCGCTCGACCCTATTGGGCAAGATCCAGGTGGGCGAGTTTTCGGCTATCGTAGGGCTCATCAAGCGCGCGCAGCGCACCTATGGACGCCTGTTCACCGTGTCGGGTGTGGTCGCCGCCTTTCGCAAGACCGCATTGCATGACGTCGGATACTGGAGCTCGGACATGCTGACGGACGATATCGACGTGACCTGGAAGATGGAGATCAGGCATTGGGACGTGCGCTATGAACCGCATGCGCTCATCTGGATCCTGATGCCGGAGACCTTCTCGGGGTTGTGGAGACAGCGTTTGCGCTGGGCAATGGGCGGCGTGCAGGTCGCTCTCAAGTACACCCGCGACATGAACCGCTGGCGGTCGCGGCGCATGTGGGGAATCTTCACGGAATTTCTGCTCAGCATCAGCTGGGCGTACTCGATCGTCATGGTGATCGCACTCTGGCTGCTGGGATGGATCGTTCCCTTGCCGCCGTACATTCATCTGGCGTCGCCGATCCCGAGTTGGGCGGGCGTGGTGATCGGGACGACTTGTCTGCTGCAGATCGGGCTGTCGCTGATCCTGGACCGCCATTATGACCAGCGGCTGGCCCGCACGTACTTCTGGATGATCTGGTACCCCTTGGCATTTTGGTGCATCAGCGCACTGACCACGGTAGTGGCGGTCCCCAAAGTACTAACTCGCAAGCGCTCGGCGCGCGCCATCTGGGTAAGCCCGGATCGCGGCATCAATAAGCCGCGCGACATCAAGGCCTGACGCCGTCATGCAAGACTTCATCATCGACAAACCCCAATGGCAGACCGCGAAGCAGCGGGCGGTGTTCGGTTCCGTGACGGTCTTGTTCTGGGCTCTATGGATTTACCTGTGGTTGCCCGTGCTGGCAGCCATCGGTTGGCTGCTCGGTTTGAACATCGCGTACCGCGAGATGGTGGTGAAGCATGGCTACATCGAACTGCTCGAGCAACTCGGGCTGTACGGGTTCGTCGTGGCCATCCTCGGCGGCAGCTTGCTCACCTGGGCGTATTACAACTTCTTCCGGTTTCGCGGGGTCGAGCGCCGCAAGGAACGTCCCCGCGTGACTCTGGAGGAGATCAGCGCGCGCTACCAGATCGCACCCGAGGAGTTGCGTCGCTGGATCGGCGCGGCGCGGCTGGTGATCCATCACGGTGCCGATGGGCGCGTACTCGGGGCGGACCCGACTGATCCTAAGTGAGCGGTCACGCGGGGCAAGGGGCGGTCACGCGGGTCAAGGGGGTCAAGAGGGTCGCGGGGCACGGGCTGTGGCGTGCGCTACCTATGAGCCAGTTTCATGCGTTATATGAGAAAAATGAGTTTGAATCATTGCAAGGGTGATTGCATGATGGGATTCGAGAGATCCCGCATAGAGTTTGCGCCTAGAGTGACCAATGCCGAATCCAGTGGCCGTATCCTTCGAATTCTTTCCGCCCGGCGATGAGACCATGGCCCAGCAGCTGTGGGACTCGGTGCAGAGGCTGGCGCCGCTGCGGCCGAATTTCGTGTCGGTGACTTACGGTGCGGACGGCTCGACGCGTACCCGGACGCATGAATGCGTGTTGCGCATCCTGCGCGAGACGGATCTCGTGGTGGCGCCGCATTTGACCTGCGTGGGGGCGTCTCGCGAGGAGGTGCTCGGAATCGCCGAGGAGTATTGGCGCCAGGGAGTCCGGCACTTGGTGGCGTTGCGCGGCGATGCGCCCGCGGCCAATGTGTCGGCGGACGGACGCTATCTTCCCCACCCCGGCGGATTCGCCTACGCCTCCGATCTCGTGGCGGGACTCGCCACCGTCGGCGATTTCGACGTGTCGGTGGCCGCTTACCCGGAAGGGCATCCGGAATCCGGCGGCGTCGAGGCCGATTTGGAGAATTTGAAGCGCAAGGTCGATGCCGGCGCGGGCCGGGCCATCACGCAGTTTTTCTTCGATACCGATGTATTTTTGCGTTATCGCGATCGGTGCGCCGCGGCCGGCATTCGCGCGGGCATCGTGCCGGGCATTTTGCCGATCACACGCTTTCCGCAATTGCTCCGGTTCGCCCAACGCTGCGGCGCATCCGTCCCGGCGTGGCTGCGGCAGCGCTTCGACGGCTTGGACGACGATCCGGAGACCCGCCGCATGATCGCCGCGAACGTCGCTATCGAACAGGTGCAGCAGTTGCGCCGGCACGGCGTCGAGGAGTTCCATTTCTACACGCTGAATCGCGCCGAACTCACCTACGCCATCTGCCATGCCTTGGGGCTGCGCCCGCAGGTCGCCGAAGCCCGGGTAGCGTGAATTGAAGGCGTCACCGACATCCGTGCGCGGCGAGGCGCTCCTGGCGCTGCTGCGCGAGCGCCTGGTGATCCTCGACGGTGCGATGGGTACCATGATCCAGCGGCACCGCTTGGAGGAAGCGCAATTTCGCGGCGCGCGTTTCGCGGAGTGGCCGAGCGATCTGCGCGGCAACAACGATCTGCTCACGCTCACGCAACCGCAGATCATCGCCGACATTCATCGTGAATATTTTCTCGCCGGCGCCGATGTCGTTTCCACCAATACATTCAACTCCACACCGGTGTCGCAGGCCGATTACGGCCTGCAGTCGTTGGTTGGTGAGTTGAATCTCGAGGCGGCTCGTCTCGCGCGCCGCGTGGCCGACGAGGTGACGTTGAGCACGGGCAGACAGCGCTTCGTCGTCGGAGCGCTCGGGCCGACCAGCCGCACGGCATCGCTCTCCCCGGATGTGAACGATCCGGGATTTCGCAATATCACTTTCGATGAACTGGTGGCAGGCTATTCCGAAGCGACGAGTGCGCTCATCGAGGGCGGCGTCGATGCGATTTTGATCGAGACCGTGTTCGATACCTTGAACGCGAAAGCGGCATTGTTCGCCGTGCGCGAGGTCATGGACGCGATGGGCAGGGAGCTGCCCATCATCGTTTCCGGCACGATCACCGATGCATCGGGCCGGACCTTGTCGGGCCAGACCACCGAGGCGTTCTGGAATTCGATTCGCCACGCGCGGCCCGCCGTGGTCGGACTCAATTGCGCGCTCGGCGGCAAGCAGCTGCGCCCGTATATCCAAGAATTGGCGCGCATCGCGGACACCTTCGTGTGCGCCTATCCGAATGCGGGCTTGCCGAATGCGTTCGGCGAATATGACGAGACCGCGGAGGATACCGCCGGGACCTTGGCCGAATTCGCGACCAGCGGGTTCCTCAATATGGCGGGCGGGTGTTGTGGCACGACGCCCGCGCACATTCGCGCCATATCCGCCGCTCTCGCCGGGTTGCCGACTCGGGTCGTACCGCGCATCGCACCGGCGTGCCGCTTGAGCGGCTTGGAGCCCCTCACGATCGATGCCAAGAGCCTGTTCGTGAATGTCGGGGAGCGCACCAATGTCACGGGCTCGGCCAAGTTTCGCAAACTCATCGAAGCCGGCGACTATGCGGCCGCGGTCGACGTTGCCCGCCAACAGGTGGCAAACGGCGCGCAAATCATCGATGTGAACATGGACGAGGGCATGCTCGACTCGCAGGCGGCCATGGTCCGGTTCCTGAGTCTGATCGCGGGCGAGCCGGACATCGCACGCGTGCCGGTGATGATCGATTCCTCCAAGTGGTCGGTGATCGAGGCCGGGCTGAAGTGCGTGCAAGGCAAGCCGATCGTCAATTCCATCAGTCTCAAGGAAGGCGAGGAGTCCTTTCTGAGCCAGGCACGAAAGGCCATGCGCTACGGAGCCGCCGTCGTGGTGATGGCGTTCGATGAGGCCGGACAAGCCGATACCATCGATCGGAAAGTGGCGATCTGCGAGCGTGCCTATCGCCTGTTGACGGAACGCATCGGGTTCTGGCCCGAGGACATCATTTTCGATCCGAACATTTTTGCGGTGGCGACCGGCATCGAAGAGCACAATCGTTACAGTCTCGATTTCATCGAAGCCACCGCCGTCATCAAGCAGCGGATGCCCGCCGTGCACGTCAGCGGCGGCGTCAGCAATGTGTCGTTCTCGTTCCGCGGCAACGAACCGGTTCGCGAGGCCATGCACTCGGTGTTCCTGTACCACGCGATCCGCGCCGGCATGACCATGGGCATCGTCAACGCGGGGCAACTCGCGATCTACGAGGACATCCCGGCGGACCTGCGCGAGCGGGTCGAGGACGTGATACTGGCGCGCCGCGCGGACGCAACCGAGCGCCTCCTCGAAATCGCCGAGCAATTCAAGGGCGGCGCCTCGGCGAAGCGCGGCGACGATCTCGAGTGGCGCAAGCTCCCCGTGGCGCAGCGCCTGCAGCATGCGTTGATCAAGGGACTCGATGAGTTCGTGCTCGCGGACACCGAGGAGGCGCGGCTCGAGGCCGCGCGGCCGCTCGATGTGATCGAAGGGCCGTTGATGGACGGCATGAACGTCGTCGGCGATCTGTTCGGCGCCGGCAAGATGTTCCTGCCGCAAGTGGTGAAGTCGGCGCGAGTCATGAAGAAGGCCGTCTCGGTGCTGATTCCCTACATCGAGAAGGAGAAGTCCGGTGCCAGCCGCTCGAACGGCAAGGTGGTGATGGCCACCGTCAAAGGCGACGTGCACGACATCGGCAAGAACATCGTCGGCGTGGTCCTGCAATGCAATAACTTCGAAGTCATCGACCTGGGCGTGATGGTCTCCTGCGAAAAGATACTCGCAGCCGCCACGCGCGAAGGTGCCCATCTCATCGGCCTGTCCGGGCTCATCACCCCGTCGCTGGATGAAATGGTGCACGTGGCCAAGGAAATGCAGCGCCTCGGCTACACCCAGCCCCTGTTGATCGGCGGCGCCACCACCTCGCCCGCGCACACGGCGGTGAAGATCGACCCACAGTACGAGGGCGCGGTGATCTACGTCAAAGATGCCTCGCGTTCGGTGGGCGTCTGCCAGCAACTGGTGACCGAGAATACGCGTGCAGCCTATGTCGCCAACATCAAGGCGGAGAACGAGCGGCGACGCGAGCAGCATCGCAACAAGAGCGCCAAGGCGCCGCAGTTGTCGCTGACGCAGGCGCGCGCCAAGAAACTGAAGCTCGACTGGTCCGGCTATACGCCCCCTGTGCCGTCTTTTCTCGGGGTGCGGTGCTTCGATGATTACCCGCTCGATGAACTGGTGCCGTACATCGACTGGATGCCGTTCTTCAACGCGTGGGAATTCGCGGGCAAGTTTCCGGACATCTTGCAAGATCCCGTGGTCGGTGAGGCGGCGAGCAGCTTGTACGCGGATGCGCTGCGCATGCTCGCGCGGCTGGTGGATGAGCAATGGCTGCGGGCCCGAGCGGTCGTGGGATTCTTTCCGGCCAACAGCAGCGGTGACGACGACATCAGCGTATTCAGCGACGACACGCGCCAGGGCGTCAGCGTTCGCTTGCATCATTTGCGCCAGCAAAAATCCAAACCGCAGAATCAGCCGCAATCCTGCCTCGCGGATTTCATCGCTCCGGTCGGCAGCGGCCGCGCCGATTACCTCGGCGCGTTCGCGGTGACGGCGGGTATCGGGATCGACGAACACGTGGCGCGCTTCGAAGCGGCGCACGATGACTACAGCAGCATTCTGCTCAAGGCGCTCGCGGACCGGCTCGCCGAAGCGTTCGCCGAACGCTTGCACGAGCGCGTGCGGCGCGAACTATGGGGCTATGCGCCGCAGGAGCGTCTCGACGCGGAGGGCCTGATCGGCGAGCGCTATCAGGGGATTCGGCCGGCACCGGGCTACCCGGCCTGCCCGGATCACACGGAAAAAGCGACCTTGTGGCGCCTGCTCGATGCCGAGCAGAACGCGGGCATTCGTTTGACCGAATCCTTTGCGATGTGGCCGACCGCCGCGGTCAGCGGATTTTATTTCTCGCACCCCCAGGCTCATTATTTCGGTGTCGGTCAAATCGACCGCGACCAGGTGGCGAGCTACGCGCAGCGCAAAGGCTTGAGCGTCGCGGAGACGGAGCGATGGCTCGCACCGAATCTCGGCTATGACCCGGATGCGGCGGATACCGCCGAGGCGGCTGCCGCTACGGCGGACGCGGCGTAACACTGCGCTTCAATTGTCGGAACAGGGCCGGGTGTTCGGCCTGCAGCGTTTGCCGTGCGCCTCGAAATCTAGGGGCATTCGAGAGGCGGAGCGCGCAGGTCCTGAATTACGGTGCCCGCGTGCCGAATCTCCTGATCGTGCGGCTCATCCCGGAACGTCTCGGCGATGCCGGCCGCGTACCATTCCTGCATCGAGCGAAGCTTCAACAGGCCGATCGCGTAGTCGGCCGCGACGGGCTTGAGAGTCAAGCCGTAGGTTTGGATTCGAAAGGCAACGGGTGCAAAGAAGGCATCCACGCCGGTGAATGTCTCGCCGGCGAGGAAAGGTCCTCCGAAGCGGCTCAACCCGTCCGTCCACAGTGCTTCCAGCCGCGTGATATCCCCAGCCAGGTCCGGCGGAACGTCATGCAGACGAACCCGGACACCACAGCTCATCGAACAGCGGCTGCGCAATGCAGAGAACCCGGAATGCATTTCCGCGGCCGCGCATCGAGCCCAGGCGCGCGCGGCCGCGTCGGCCGGCCAAACGCCGGCGTGCCGCTCCGCGACATATTCAATGATGGCCAGCGAATCCCATACCGATGTGGAGCCGTCGCGCAGGCACGGCACTTTCCCGGTCGGTGAAATCTTGCGGTAGTCATTCCAGTCCGCCGTCTCGCCGAAGCGCAGCAGGTGCTCGACAAAGGGGATGCCGAGTTCGCGCAGCAACACCCAAGGCCGCAAGGACCAGGACGAATAGTTTTTGTTCGCGATGTACAGCTCGTACATGCGGTGTAGTATACCAAGCGCGGGTCGCGCGTCCGGGCGCTATCAAAGCCGGGCACAATAAAACAGCAATGGGATGGGAAATCGATGATGCGCCGGTCGACGCGCTATTGGACCACCGTGGGACTTCTCGTGCTGCTCGCCTGCGCCGACGCGGCCACGCCCGCCGCACCGGCCACGCCCACCTCACCGGCGACTGAGCCATCCGGCGCTTCTTTGACGATCCAACAGCTGATGGACGCGCGCGTCGATCCTGCCGCGGACGTGCTGTGGGATTCGGTGGCCTTCATCGCGTCCGCAAAGGGTGAGGAAGACCGACGGCCGCGGACGCCGGCGGAATGGGAGGCCGTGCGCCACAGCGCGCTGGCGTTGATCGAGGCGGTGGATGCATTGAGCACGCCGGGTCGCCGAGTGTCATCCATCGATCAGGCTCCCGGGCCGGGCGAGTTGCGCGCGTCGGAGATCCAGCGACTCATCGACTCGAATCCCAAGGCCTTCGCTCGCCGCGCCCAGGTGCTGGAGTCCGCCGCCAAGAAGGCGCTCACCGCGATCGACGACAAGGACGCCGATGCGCTGATGACGATCGGCGGGCGCATCGACCAGGCCTGCGAAGCCTGTCACCTCGTCTATTGGTATCCGCGCCGATGAACTCGCCGGCAACGAAAGGATTGGGCCGATAGTGCTGCGCGCGCTCGATGCCTTTTGCACGCAACTTTCCTCGACGCCGCTCAGCCAGGCGATCCAGATCACGGACTGGGTCATACCCGCCGTGCAAACGCTGCACATCCTCGCCGTCGCCGCCGTGATCGCCGCCATTTTGATGGTCGATTTGAGGTTCATGGGATTCATCGCGCGCAATCAGTCGATCGCCGCGGTAGCGAATCGCTATCTGCCGACCGTTTGGTATGCATTGCCCGTGCTGCTGGCCAGCGGCGCGACGCTGATCATTGCCGAGCCCGCACGCTCACTGCAAAACCCGGTGTTCTGGCTGAAGATGTGCCTCTTGATCCTCGCGGCCGGCGGCACGCTGCTGTGTCAGCTGCCGTTGCGCAAGCATTTGGGCTACTGGGAGGAATCGGAGTCGCGCCGCCGGAAAGCGAGATTGATCGGGTTCCTGTCGCTGCCGCTCTGGATTGCGATCGTATTCGCGGGCCGTTGGATCGCCTACGTGCAAAACACCTGATGCTCCGCGAACTCTCGATGCTCGGCGCCGCCCTTCGATATCTCGAGGAGACCCCGATCGCAACGGCGATCCGCGAAGGAGACACGCTGTTTCCCTGGGTCGAATCCGTCCACGTGCTCGCGCTCACCGTGGTCATCGGTTCGATCGGCTTGGTGGACCTTCGCCTGCTCGGACTGCGTTCGGGCGACAGGAGCGTCGTCGAGACGACGGCGGAGGCGCTCCCGATCACCTGGACGGCCTTCGCGATCGCCGTCGTCACCGGCGGCTTGTTGTTCTCCTCGAACGCGGTTGCCTACGCGCACAATGTCTTCTTCCAGGCGAAGATGGCGCTCATCGCGTGCGCCGGTCTCAATATGCTGGGCTATCATCTATTGGTGGGGCGCAGCGCGCCGTCCTGGCATACGGCTGCGGCGACGCCGTTGCGTGCGCGACTCGTCGGCGGTGTATCGCTCGCGCTGTGGATCGCCGTCGCGGCCTGCGGCCGCTGGATCGGATTTACCATCGATGCCCCCACCTAACCCCCTGAACGCGACCGCACGCCGGTGGAAAGCCGCCTTGGCCGTCATCGTCGGTCTCCTCGCGCAGGCACCCGTCGGCGCGGCCGGCACGGTGATCAATCCGCCTCCGCAGGCGAAGGATTGGGCGGCGCTCGCCGGCCTGCCGGACTGGAGTGGTGTGTGGACGCCCAATATGACCGACCAGGACCGGCGAATCGTGAGCGACCCCGTGCCCTGGAACAAGGCAGCGGCGGCGCAAATCGCGAAGCTCGTCGCAGACGAGGAGAGCGGCAATCCGAAGGGTCTGTTCGTGAATTGCCTGCCCGAGTCGATGCCGAGCTGGATGCTGATCACGCACAACGCGCTCGAATTTCTGTTCACTCCGGGCAGGGTCACCATACTCGGCGAGATGGACGGCAACCGGCTGAGGCGCATCTACACGGATGGCCGCGGGCACCCCGATGATCCCGATCCGACTTTTCACGGCCACTCGATCGGCCACTGGGAGAAGGACACCCTGGTCGTGGACACGATCGGGATCTTGCCCGAGACCTACGTTGCGGTGAGCGAGGCCGTCGGCATCCCGAACAACGGCGACATGCACGTCATCGAGCGTATCCATCTCGACAAGCCGGACGTCCTGCGCGACGATCTCGAAATCATCGCGCCGCATGTGCTCACCAAGCCGTGGAAGACGTCGCGCTTCCTGTTTCGCCAGCGCGCGCGAAAATACGATATCGTGGAGGGCGTATGCTTGCAGGGGAATTACGCCGAGGGCAAAGACGAGAACGGCAATGCCGTGTTCGTCCCCATGCCGCGGACAGAGGACGGCAATACTGTTCCTCCCGCCGAATGAGTCCCGGAAACCAAGCTGATGAATGGGCGCGATATGAATAGCACGTTGACGAAAAAGATTGGGCCGAGCTTGTTGGCGATGAGCCTGCTCGGTGCGCTGACCTTGACGGTGCCGGCGGTGGCACATCATTCGTTCGCCATGTTCGACTTCTCCAAGACCGTGACCGTCAAGGGCGCGGTCACGGAGTTCCGCTGGACCAATCCGCACGTGGAGCTATTCGTACGATTCGATCCCAAGCCCGGCGCCGAGCCGGAGGTGTGGTCCATGGAGTTGACCAGCCCCGGCAATCTCACGCGCGGCGGCTGGACGAGACACTCATTCAAGCCCGGCGACCGAATCGAGCTGCAATTCAATCCGCTGCGCGACGGCAAGCATGGAGGGGCCTTCGACAAGGCGACGTTCCTCGACACGGGACAGGTCATCTCCTCGGACCTGCGCGCGGCCGAGAAGCCAGGCCTGGAATGACTGCGCCTCGCCAGGCATGACACAGCCTCAGCGGGAGTAGCACCGCCTCGAAAATGGCGCGTCGAGCCGACGCCGCGCCGGTTTCCGGGCGTATTGAGACTTCAGCCTATTGGAACTTCAGGAAACCGGGTCTTCAGGGAACTGAGACTTCAGGGTTTGGCGGCCGCGAGGATTTGCCGCGCCAAGTTGGCGTAGTCACCATCGAAGTGGTGTCCGCCCTTGAGCTTCACGATCTTGAATTTGTTCGGATCGAGCTTCGGGCACAATGAATCGTTCTCATCGACCCCATAGATGCACAGCACCGGCATCCCGGCGATCCGATCGATCTCGGGCAGGGTCGCGGGTCCGGAATTGTCGTCGGACACCCAACTGGTCATATGAAATTCGAACAACGCGTGTTCGGACATTCCCATCACGGCCGTCAATGCGACGTGCGCGCGAGTCGCCTCGGGCAGCCGATTGACCGCAAAAGGCAACACATCGGCGCCCTGCGAGTAACCGATCAGCAGTACGCGCTGCTTGCCGAGATGCGCGAGGTAGTAGCGGATCAGCCGATCCGTGTCCGTGGCCAGACCCTCCGGCGTTCGTGCGGTCCAGTAATAGCGCAACGAATCGAGGCCGACCACCGGAATGCCGCTGGCGCTGAGCGCGGCGGCGACATCTTGATCGAGGCCGGCCCAGCCGCCATCGCCGGACATGATGATGGCAAAGGCATTGGACTGTGCGGCTCCTCGCGCGGGTACTTCGACGACCGGTAAATCGCTGAGACTGGCGGGCGGTGGCGGAAGCCGCGCGCTCGGATTGTGGGTTGCTAGCGCGTCGTAGCCGGCGATGAATTGCGGCATCCAGCGGGTTGGCGGCGCGAAATCGTGCGCCACCTTGGGCAATGTCACGACGGCGGCGCCACGTATCTTTGCGACGAAGTCACGGGCCGCGCCGACCGGACAGCTTTGGTCGGCCGCGCCCTGCAAGGCCACCCACGGGTTGCCGAGATCCTTGATCGGCACTAGATCCAGGCCGATTCCGCGGGGGTTCTTGGTGTATTCGAACCCTGAGCCTTTGCATAGCGGCTTGTCGAGAATCAGCGTGGAGCAAAATCCCAAGGTCAATGCGGCCGCGAAGGTATCCCGCGGCGCTTGCGCGAGTACGGCGTACACGAAGGGAGCGCCGGCCGAATAGCCGACCAGCATCGGGGCGAGATACGTCGGCGTGTGGTAGAACGCCTGCACGAAATGACTGAGGTTCTCCAGATCGCCGTCGGGAAACTCGCACTGATCGCCGTCGGCTTCGAGAACGGCTTTGAACTTCGGCCAATCGATGCCGGTGACCAGGGCGCCGCCCTGCGCGAGGCGCCGCGCGAGGGTGTCGACGCCGCCGCTCCAGCCCTCGTCCCCCGTCACTAACAGGACGAAGCTCTTGGGTTGCCCCACCGGCAGGTAGACCGGGAAATCGTGGAAACGGCCGTGGCTCAAGTGTGCCGCCGCCGACGCACCGGGAGCCGCCGCCGACGCACCGGGAGATGGCGCCGACGCAGCGGGGACCGTCGGCGCCGTGGAGACCGCCGGCCGCGATGCCTCGGGCGCGCGTGCCGCCATGGTGGCTTCGACCGTCGCGATACCCAGCAGCAGCGTCGCCGCCCACAGCGCGCGCTCACGGAACTTGGACAAGCGTTTCATTCTCGAGCACCTCGGCTGGGAGACTATCGGCTGGTGGACCCTATGACTTATGTGCGCCTACCGCGGCGTTGCGGGGCCGGGTTTCATCGATCGGTCACAGTCGGTACGCAAAATGACATGATAATGAAATCCATCGATCTGGTTTATTTCAATGCGGGGGGTGGGCACCGTTCGGCGGCCGTCGCACTCGAGTCCGTGATCCAAGAACTGGGTTTTGCCTGGCAAGTGAGGCTGGTCAACCTGTTCGAAGTGCTCGATCCGCATGACGTGTTCGGCAAGACCACGGGGATGAAGCCTGAGCAGTACTACAATGCGCGACTGGCGCGCGGCTGGACCCTGGGGTTGGGTCAAGAACTCAAGCTCCTGCAGGCCCTGATTCGCCTGGGCCGCCGTTCCCTCACCGCACAACTGTCGCGTCACTGGCAGAAAACCAAGCCGGACCTCGTGGTGTCGCTCGTGCCCAATTTCAATCGCGTCATGTTTCAGGCGCTGGCGGCTGCCCGGCCGAAGGTCCCGTATGTGACCATCCTCACGGATTTCGCCGATTCGCCGCCGCATTTCTGGATCGAACCGCTGCAGGCCCAGCATCTGATTTGCGGCACCCCGCGAGCCGTCGCCCCGGCGCGGGCCGCCGGCTACGACGAAGAGCACATCCACCCCACCTCCGGCATGATCATCCGCCCGGATTTCTACCGGCCCACGAACGTCGAGCGGCGGGCCGAGATGCGCAAGTTGCAGCTCGATCCGGACCGGCCGACGGGCATCGTCATGTTCGGCGGTCATGGATCGTCCGCCATGCGCCGGATTGCACGGCGCCTCGATGACGTGCAGCTGATACTCATCTGCGGCCATAACTCCGAACTCGCCGATCAATTGCGCGTGCTGCCCGCCGCCGCGCCCCGGGTGGTGGTCGGCTTTTCATCGCAAATCCGTTACTTCATGCAGCTCGCCGATTTCTTCATCGGCAAGCCCGGCCCCGGCAGCATCAGCGAAGCGATTCAGCAAGGACTGCCGGTGATCGTGGTGCGCAACGCTTGGACCATGCCGCAGGAGCGCTACAACACCGACTGGGTTCTGCAGCACGACGCTGGGTTGGTACTCGACTCGTTTCACGCCATTCGCGGCGCCGTCGCGCGGCTCACCGCCCGCCTCGACGAGTATCGAGCGAACGTCAGGCGCATCGACAATCGCGCGGTATTCGAGATACCGCACATTCTCGAGGATATCTTGCGCGTCAGCGGCGCCGATTCGGGTAGGCGTCGATCTCATTCAGCATTTCCGGACCGCCGAGCGCTTGCATTTGACCCAGAATCCATTCGCGCCGCTGCTGAACGAAACGGGAGGGCGCCGCCGCCGAATATCGCTCCGGACTCGGCAGTACCGCGGCGAGCACGGCCGCATCAGCCCGCGTGAGCCGCGCCGCCGGTTCGTGAAAGAAGCGCTGCGCCGCGGCTTCCGCTCCGTACGTGCCGTAGCCGAACTCGGCGATGTTGAGGTAAATCTCCAAGATCCGGCGCTTCGGCCAGAGCCGTTCGATCAACACCGTGAAATACGCTTCGAGCGCCTTGCGAAAATAACTGCGTCCGGACCACAGAAAAAGATTCTTGGCGACTTGCTGACTGATGGTGCTCGCGCCCCGCACCTTGTGGCTATGCTGATTGAGTGAGTAGGCCTTTTCGATGGCCTCCACATCGAAGCCCCAGTGTTCGGGAAATTTCTGATCCTCTGAGGCGACCACCGCGAGCGGCAAATTGGGCGAGATCTGCGACAGATCCACCCAGCTGTGCCGAAACACATAGCTCCTGTCGTGGTTCATCCACGCCGCGAGTTGCGCGTCGGCCATGAAGGCGGTGTACGGAGGATTGATCCAGCGCAACAGCCCCACCGCGAGCACGCTCAGCACAACCCACGCCGCCACGAGCCAGACCATGGCCCGCAGCAGCCGTCCGCGCCACGCTGACGTGCGCATCAACCCTTGAGCGGCACCCGCCGTACGGACTTCATGGTGACGGCCTCGACCGGCACATCGTCGAATCCGCGGCGCCGGCCGGTTTCCACCGCGGCGATCTTGTCGATCACGTCCATGCCTTCGGTTACCCGCGCGAACACGGCGTAGCCGAAGTTATTGCGCGAGTGATCGAGGAAGTCGTTGTCCTTCAAATTGACGAAGAACTGCGATGTTGCGCTGTTGATGTCGTTGGTGCGCGCCATGGAGAGTGAACCGCGCGCGTTCTTGAGCCCATTGTCCGCCTCGTTCTTGACGGGCGGCTGGGTCTTTTTTTGGGCCATATCCTCGGTGAAGCCACCGCCCTGGATCACGAACCCGGGCACGATGCGGTGGAATATGGTGCCGTCGAAGTGCCCGTCGTCGACGTAGCGCAGAAAGTTCGCGACCGACAGCGGAGCCTCCTTCTCGAAGAACTCAATGGTGAAATTGCCGAGAGTGGTTTCAAAGCGGACCATGTGTATTCCTCATAGAGTGAGTAAAGGTATCGAGAGTAGTAGAGAGTCCGAGAGTCACGCGCGGCCTGCCCGACAGGTCGACTCGTGTGTGGACCTGCTCCAAGCCGTGCCGTTCGAGCAATTGCGCGACCTGTGGCGCTTGGTCGGCACCGTGTTCCATGATCAGCCAGCCGCGCGACGCCAAATACGCGGGTGCGGCCGCGGCAATCGAGCCCAAGGCTTCGAGCCCGCTCGGGCCGGCGCACAGCGCGATGCGCGGCTCGGCAAACAGCGCGGTGAGTGCCGGATCCGACTCAGAGATGTAGGGCGGATTGGCGACGATCATGTCGAAGCGCTGTTCGGGCACCGCCTCGAACCAGGAACCCAGCCGCCAATCGACATTCGTCGCCTCGAGGTGGCGCGAGTTCCGGCGCGCCACTTCGAGCGCCGGCGCGGAGATATCCACTCCCGTCATCCGTGCCAGGGGCCGCTCCGTCGCCAGCGCCAGCGCGACGGCGCCGCTGCCGGTGCCCAAATCGAGCACCGCACAGGGACGATCCTGCGGCAACAGATGCAACGCCAATTCGACGAGGAGTTCGGTTTCCGGCCGGGGTACCAGCACCGCGGGCGTCACCTCGAGCGGCAGTGACCAGAATTCGCGGCGGCCGGTCAGGTAGGCGACAGGCTCACCTTGCCTGCGCCGCTCGAGCAGGCTCGAGTACTCACGCCCATGCTCGAGCGCGACAGCCGAATCGGCGCGTGCGATCAGCCCAGCGCGCGTCAGGCCGAGGATTCTACCGAGCAGCAACTCCGCGTCGAGCTGTGGCGATTCGCTGCTATCGATGAGCGACCGCGCGCCGCTGCGAAGGGCGTCGGCCACGGTGCTCACGGACAGCGTGCGGTACGTCACCGGTTTCGCGGCATCGGTCGCCGGCGTCGCGACATTGCGCGCCTGCACTGTGGGGATTGTCATGGACTCCAGTCGACTTGGTGCGCGAGTTCTTCGGCTTGATATTCCTGATTCAATGCACGTATCAATTCTTCGAGATTTCCGTGCATGACGTCGTCGAGCTTGTACAGCGTGAGATTGATCCGATGGTCGGTGACCCGGCCTTGCGGAAAGTTATAGGTACGAATCCGTTCGGACCGATCGCCGGACCCCACCTGCAGTTTACGCGATTGCGCCTGCTGGCTTTGTTGCTTCTCACGCTCCGCGGACAACAATCGCGCTTTGAGCAATGACAGCGCGCGCGAGCGATTCTTGTGCTGCGAGCGCTCGTCCTGGCATTCGACCACGATCCCCGTCGGAATGTGCGTGATGCGAATGGCCGAATCGGTCTTATTCACGTGTTGACCGCCGGCGCCGGAGGCGCGGAATGTATCGACACGCAGGTCCGCCGGGTTCAAGTCGACGGACTCCACTTCTTCCAATTCGGGCAGGATCGCGACGGTGCAGGCCGAGGTATGAATTCGCCCCTGGGCCTCGGTGGCGGGCACGCGTTGCACCCGGTGAGTTCCCGATTCGAACTTGAGCAGCGAAAATGCACCGCGCCCGATGATGCGGCTGATGATCTCCTTGTAGCCGCCGTGCTCCCCCGGGCTCTCGCTTAAGACTTCGACTTCCCAGCGTTTGGACTCGGCGTAGCGCGTGTACATGCGAAACAGATCGCCGGCGAAGATCGCCGCCTCATCGCCGCCGGTGCCGGCGCGCACTTCGAGGAAAATATTACTGTCGTCGTGAGGGTCCTTTGGCACGAGGAGTCGCTGTAGCTCGAGTTCTTCATTGGCTATGCGCGGGGTGAGCTCGGCCAATTCCTCCTCGCCCATGCCCCGCGTCGCGGCGTCCTTGTCCGAGGCGAGTTCCTGCGCAATCGCCAGATCGCCCTCGAGCGACACGAAGCGGCGGTAACGCTCGACCAGCGGTCCCAAGCGCGAGTATTCCATCGAGAGTTCACGAAACTGGTTTTGGCGCGAAATGA
>Ga0116229_10005531_pt1 | contig 20565 bp, 15 predicted proteins | sample S1TSphgellanicum_3_FD_87313 | JGI IMG/M metagenome (GOLD analysis project Ga0116229, IMG submission 87313) | Host-associated microbial communities from peat moss isolated from Minnesota, USA - S1T2_Fc - Sphagnum magellanicum MG | ecosystem: Host-associated > Plants > Peat moss > Unclassified...
GAAGCCAGCGCCTTGACGTTGGGCAGATCCGTATCGCGCGCCCAGGCTTCGTAGCGGGCTGGATCCACGCCCGCCTTCAGGTTGAACACCACCACGACGCTGGTCATGCCGGCTCCGGGGCGATAGTTTCCGGGGCGATAGTTTCCGGGGCGATAGTTTCCGGGGCGATGCGCACCAGTGCCTTGCCGAAATTCTCCCCGCGCATCAGGCGACAGAACGCCGCCGGTGCCTGCTGCAGCGACTCGCTGATGTCCTCGCGGTAATGAAACTTGCCCTGCTTGATCCACCGGCCCACCACGCGGCGCAGCTCCGGTAGCCGGTCCAGGAAATCGAATACCACCAGGCCCGTGAGCGTGGCCCGCGCCACGATCACCGGACCCAGGTGCGGCCCGGGTGGCGGCGTGTCCTGGTTGTACATGCCCATCATCCCGCACAGCACGACGCGCGCACGCAACGCCAGATTCGCCAGCACCGCGGCCAGCGTATCGCCGCCGACGTTGTCGAAGTAGACATCGATGCCGTCGGGACAGGCGCGCTTGAGCGCGGCCTTGAGTTCACCATCCTTGTAGTTGACGCAGTCGTCGAATCCGAGCACACGCACCGCGTAGTCGCACTTCTCGCCCGAACCGGCGATACCGACCACGCGTGCACCCATCAGGCGCGCGGTCTGTCCGACGGTGCAGCCCACCGGCCCGGTCGCGGCCGACACCACGACGGTCTGGCCGGGACGCGGCGGCGCCACATAGGCCATGCCCACGTAGCCGGTCAATCCGGGCATGCCCAGCACCCCCAGCGCCAGGCGCAGCGGCACATCCGCCGGATCGAGGCGACGGGCCGCCGCGCCATCGAGCAGCGCGTATTGCTGCCAGCCGCCGCGCGCCAGCACGTAGCTGCCTACCGGCAGGTCGGCATGCCGGCTGTCGATCACCTGCGAGACGGTATCCCCATACATGACGTCGCCCGGCTTGAGTGCAGCCCCGTAGATCGGCATGCCCTTGAGCACGTTGCGATAGTACGGCTCGAGCGCCAGGTAGATATTGCGCACCAGGATCTGCGAGTCCGCGGGCGCCGGAACCGCGGCCACATCGCTGGCGAAATCCTCGGGAACGGGCACGCCGTGCACCGCTCGCGCGTACAGTATTCGCTCGTTTGCAGCCATCGCTAACGGTCCAGCCATCGCGCCCTCAGCAGGGCCGCTGCAGGTAGCGGCCGCGTGGCACGCCGACGATGCGACCGTCCTGGTACACCGGCTCGCCGCGCAGGTACGTGGATACCACACGCCCCGACAGCTGCATGCCTTCGAACGGACTGTAACCCTGGGTCGATTCCGATTCCTGCGAGCGCACCACGAAGGATTGCGTCGGGTCCACCAGCGCCAGGTCGGCGTCGAATCCCGGCGCGATATCGCCCTTGCTGCGCAAGCCGAAGCGCTGCGCGGGATTCCAGGCGGTCAGCTGCGCCATGCGATTGTACGACAGGCCGCGCTTGCGCCCCTCGGTCATCAGGCCAGACAGCAGGTACTCGGTGCCGCCAAATCCGGACTTGGCGGCAAAAATGTCGTCCGGCCGGCTGCCGTCGACCTTCATCTCATGGCGGCAGCAGGCATGATCGCTGCAGACCCAGTCGATATGTCCATCCAGCAACGCCGACCACAGGAAATCGACATCCTCGCGCGAGCGTATGGGCGGATTGACCTTGGCAAGCACGCCCGTCGGCACGTCGTAGTCGATGCACAGGTGGGCGCAGGTGACCTCGCGGCGGAAATTGATATGCGGAAATGCGTCCGCCATGATCAGCGCCGCCTCGACCGCCTTGCGCGAACTCAGGTGCAGCAGGTTGATGTTGATGCACTCGGTCTCGTGGGCGAGGTAGGAGGCAATCGCGATCGCCAGTCCCTCCGAATGCGGTGGTCGTGCCGCACTATAGGCTTTGAGGCCGCTCAGCTGTCCCTGCTGCTGCACGATTTTCGTATAGGCCGCCATGATCTCGGCGGTCTCGCAATGCAGGCTCAGGCTGATGTACTCGCGCCGCTCCGGAAATCGCTCCATGGCGCGCCGCACGCCGCGCATCACGAATTCGAAGTGGGCGATGTCGTACTTCTCCTCCGGATCTATCATCAGGAACTCGTGCTGGTGGCTCGAGGCTCCGTGCAGTCCATAGCCGCCGTAGAACATGTAGATCTTGAACGACGTCACGCCAAAGCGCTCGATCAGCATGTCGATCTCGGAAATCTGGCCACGGTCCATCGGCGCCAGGTGATAGGCATAGTCAACATAGAAGCGGCCGGCGGAGATGTCGAGCACCTCCGGAAAAAACGTCGCGTATGGGCCACCCTTGTTCAGGTAGTACTGCCCCGAGCGAAAATAGTTCAGGCTGGACGTCACCCCACCCTGTGCCGCCGCCCGGCTTTCGGTCAATGCATCCTCGGCCAGTGGCGAATAGATGCCGGTGTGCATGTGGGCATCGACCAGTCCGGGAAAGCCCAGCAGTCCGGCGGCATCGATTACCTGCCTGGCGCTGCCGGCGTCGATCGAATCGGCAATCGCCACGAATTTGCCGCCTGCGATCGCAACGTCCTGGCGCCGGATGGCATTCCCGTGTGGGCGCACGACATCCAGGTTCCTGATCAGCAGATCATGCGCTGGCGCCATGATCATTCACGAATGCAGGTCGGTCACTGCAGGACGATCTGGAGCATCGATATGGGGAGCATCGATATGGGGAGCACCGATATCGCAAGCATCGATCGGGGCCGTCGCCGCGCTGCCATCGAAGCGTGCCACGATCGCGTGCGCGGTCGTGCGCAGCGCCGGCAGCATCCGATTCATGATGACCTGCTGGCCGACAGCGCTGCGGGCGAATCGCACCGCCAGCGCCGCCAGCGTACCGCTGGCGGTTCGCACCGGCACCGCCAGGCTGCTGCGATCCGACGGCTGCCCCGGACGATGCACGCAGGCATAGCCCAGGCCCTGGATTTCAGCGATGCGATGCTCGACCAGATGACGCGGGCCGTGCTCGCAGCTCACCGACTGGTCGCGATACAGCAGATCGAGGATCATCTGGCGTTGCTGGCCATCGGCAAACGCAAGCACTACCAGACCCGAAGCCCCCTCCAGGATCGGCGCGCGGTGGCCAGGGGAGTAGCGCACCAATGCCAGCGGGCTCGTGGCATCGGTCGTCTGCCGCAACAGCACCGAGGTACCGGACGGCGTTGCCAGCGTTACCGGCCACACCAGTTTCCTGCCCAGTTCCGTCACCAGCGGCCGGGCCGCCTGGACCAGCCTGGCCGTGGCGTCGAAGCCGTCCGACAACGCCAGCACCATGGCGGTGGGGGAATACAGGTCGGTCGCCGGATCGCGCTCCACATAGCCCTCTTCCACCAGGGTGCACAGGATGCGAAATGCGGTGCTGCGCGGCAGGCTGACCGCGCGCGCCAGGGATGCCACGCGATGCTCGCCGCCAGCGTTGAGTATCGCCAGCATTCGAAGGCCACGCCCGAGCGAACGGTTGATGTGCATGCCTGCAAGTGTATGTGCGCCGGACGCAAATTCAGTGCTACATGCGGCCCGTCCGCATAGCGGTCAACCGCTTGGAATTATTCGTGGCAGTGGAAAAATCAACTGCGTATAACCCGCTGTAGATGTCACCAACCCAAGCGAATGAAATCCCGTTGCGCAGCCTGGTCGATGCCCTGATCGACGTCATGGGCGCCGCAAGCGTGCTCACCGGCAACGCCGTCGCCGGCTATGCAACCGACATCTATCGAGCGCGAGAACTGCCGATCGCGGTGCTGCGGCCGGCGACGGTAGAGCAGCTGCAAGTCGCCGTGCGCACCACGACCGCTGCCGGCATCGCGATCTATGTCCGCGGCGGCGGTGCGTCGTATACGGATGCTTACCTGCCGACGCGCTCGGACTCGGTGCTGATCGACATGGGCGCCCTGGACCGGATCGTGGAGATCAACGAGGCGGACGGCTACGTCACGGTCGAAGCCGGCGTTACCTGGGCAAGCCTTAAGGCCGCGCTGGATGAGCGTGGGCTGCGCACGCCATTTTTCGGGCCGTTCTCAGGCATTGCGGCGAGCATCGGCGGATCGATATCGCAGCATTCGATCAGCCACGGATCCGGCACCCACGGCATCAGTGCGCAGTCGGTGATCAGCCTGGCTGTGGTAGCGGCCAATGGCAGCATGCTGCACACCGGATCGGCGGCGCGCGCTGCCGCGCCATTCGCGCGTTGGTACGGACCCGACATCACCGGCCTGTTCACCGGTGACTGCGGCGTGTTCGGCATCAAGGCGCGGGTCACTCTGGCGCTGCGCCGGCGGCTGCCGGCCGCGCAGTACGCATCCTACAGGTTTGATGAATTCGGCCAGCTCGCGCGCGGGCTTTCGGCCGCGGCGCTCGAAGGCCTCGATGATGAGCACTTTGCGATGGATGCAGCGTTGGCGCAGGGCCAGATTGCACGTCAGGCGCGAATTTCAAGGTTCATCACGGCCAAGGATCTGGTGGCCTCGTCGGCGTCGCCATTGTCGGCGCTGCGCCAGCTGGTTCGCTCGGGGCTGGGCGGCGCGAAGACATTGGGCGCCGCGCCCTGGTCTGCCCATTTTGTCCTCGAGGGCATCAACCCTGCGGAGGCTCGCATCAAGGCGCGCCGACTGCGCCAGCTGATGCGCGCCGCCGGTGGCAGGCCGATCGCCAACACGGTGCCGGCACTGGTGCGCGCCAGGCCGTTCGCGCCGCTATTCAATACGCTCGGACCCAATGGCGAGCGTTGGGTGCCGCTGCATGGCTACCTGCCGCATTCCCTGGTGCCGCAGTTTCATCTGGCGGTTCGCGACGTCCTGGGCGCACACCAGGCTGACATGCAGCGGCTGGGTGTCTGGTGCGGCGGCATGTTCATGACATTGGGCAGCAGTGCATTCCTGTATGAACTGGCCCTGTACTGGCCTGGTGCGCCTTCGGCCTATCACCGGCTCACGCTGCCGACAGGCTACCTGGCCGCACTGCCGCCTGGCGCTGATCACCCTGAGACCATGGAGTTCGTTGACCGGCTCAAGCGCGAACTGGTGGCGCTCTACACCCGGCACCAGGCCGTGCATTTCCAGCTCGGAAAGACCTATCCCTATGCCAGCGTGCTGTCGCCGGAACCGCTGGCGCTGGTGCGCGCGCTCAAGCACGCACTGGATCCCGACGGCCTGCTCAACCCGGGTGCACTGGAACTGTAGCCGATGTGCCCGCATGCCGAAACACGCGCATGATCGTGCGCTGTCGGGCAACGGTGCATCCCTATACTCGTGATCGGTCGAGACCTGACCGGCATCGAGGCGCGTTCATGGTGACCCGTTCATGGTGATATCGGGCTATCTCGTCCTCAAATGGATGCATATCCTGGCCCTGACCTATTGGCTGGGCGGGGAATGGGGCGTGTTCCAGACCGCCTTCCATATTCTTAATCCGCACCTGTCGCTGGAAGAGCGCCGCCATCACCTGGAGACCGCCTACCGCATCGATATCCTCGCGCGTCTTGGCATCCTGCTGCTGTTGCCGCTTGGATTCCAGATGGGCGCGATGATCGGTGTCAATCCGTTCGGCGCCTGGGTGACGCCGGTATGGATCGCAATGGTGGCTTGGATGAGCCTGACGTTCTGTGCTTTCCTGAAGCGCGGCACGCCGGCAGGCCTGACGCTTACCCTGTGGGACGAGAAGATCCGCTACGTCGTGATTCCGGTGCTGTTCACCACGGCGCTGGTATCGTTGATCACCGGCAGACCACTGACCGCGCACTGGTACGCCGCCAAGGTGCTCATCTACTCGCTGCTGCTGGTCATCGGCCTGCTGCTGCGTTTCGTGATGCGTCACTGGGCGGTTATCTTTCGCCAGCTCGCACAGACCGGCAGCACGCCGGCACTGGAACGGCAGCTTGCCCGCGAGGGTGCGCAGTCCAGGATACTGGCCTACGTCTACTGGGTCGGAATCGCCAGCGTCGCATTCATTGGTGTCGTCAAACCGTTCTAGGCCGGGAGCAGCATCAACAGCCATGGATACCACATACGCGCGCAATGCCGACAACGCCGAGTCGGAGCGCAGTGAGTTCGCTCGCGGCTGGCCGATCGTCCTGTCGGCCATGTTCGGTATCGCCTTCGGGCTGTCGCCGATGCCGTTCTACACCATCGGCATCTTCGCGCCGCTGCTGGCACACGAATTTCACTGGAGCTTCGCGCAGATCTTTGCCGGCATCACCTGCACGACGGCGGCCGTGATCATCGCCAGCCCCGCAGTGGGGCTGGCGTCGGATCGATACGGCGTACGGCGCGTCGCGTTGAGTTCGGTCGCACTGTTCGGCCTGAGCTTCATGGCCCTGGCGCTCGGCAACGGCTCGCTGCTGCTCTATTATGCTACCTGGCTGGTGCTGGCACTGCTGGGCGCAGGCACCCTGCCGATTACCTGGACACGCGCGGTGAACAACGGCTTCCAGTCAGGCAAGGGCCTGGCACTCGGACTGTCGTTGATCGGCACCGGCCTGTTCGGCTATCTGATCAAGCCGCTTGCCGCCTGGTTCATCGGCGAATGGGGCTGGCGCGGGGCCTATGTCGCGATCGGCGCGCTGCCGCTGTTGATCGCACTGCCGTTGGGCCTGCTGTGCTTTCGCGACCCGGGACAGGGCGTCATCGATCCCAGGGACCGGCGCGAGGCGGCACGTGCGCGCGCCGCCGCTACGCCCGGCCTGACGATGCGCCAGACCTGCGGCGAGTGGCGCTTCTGGCTGCTCGGCGGCTGCTTCGTGTCGCTGGCATTCGCTGTCGGTGGCCTGATTCCGAACATGGAGAACATGCTGAAGCTGGCGGGCTTCCAACACCCGAATATCGTGTCGCTGACGTCGCTGATCGGGCTGTCGGTCATCGTCGGGCGCATTCTCGGCGGCTGGTTGATCGACCGCTTCTGGGCACCTGCGGTCGCCGCCGTGCTGCTGTCCGCACCGGCCGCGGCTTGCCAGATACTGGCAGCCACGGGTCTGAGCTATCACGGCGCGATGCTGGCGATCGCGCTGATCGGCATGGCGGCGGGCGCCGAATACGACCTGCTGGCCTACCTGGTCGCGCGCTATTTCGGCATGAAGAGCTACGGCAGCATCTACGGCTGGCTCTATAGCTTCTTCGCGCTGGGCGCAGGCCTGGGTCCGGTGTTCTTCGGCGCCAACTTCGACCGTACGCACGACTATCAGCTGTCGCTGAACCTGGCGTCGGTGCTGTTCGTTGCGCCCGCGCTGCTGCTGCTGCTCATGGGCAGGTACCGCAACTTCACGCAGGCCGCGTGATCGAACATCCCTTCTACAACCAGGCGGTCCATGGCCCCTACGCGCTATACGATGTTGGCGATCTGGTGCTCGAGGACGGCGGCGTCATCCCCGCCGCTTCGCTCGCCTACGCGACCTTCGGCCGCCTCAACCAGCGCCGCGACAATGCGATATTGGTTCCAACCTGGTACGCCGGCAGCAGCAAGATCTTCGAGACGGCGTACATCGGCGCCGGACGGGCCCTCGACCCGGCGCGCTGGTTCATCATCGTCGTCAATCAGCTGGGCAATGGCCTGTCGAGTTCACCGAGCAACACACCGCTACACGACCGGGCAACATTTCCGCGCGTACGCATTGGCGACGACGTGCAGGCGCAGCACCGGCTGGTGACCGGGAAATTCGGCATTTCGCGCCTGGCACTGGTGACCGGCGGTTCCATGGGCGCACAACAGACCTTTGAATGGTCGGTTCGCTTTCCGGATATGGTCGCGCGTGCCGCGCCGTTTTGCGGCACCGCACGCACCACCGATTACAACCGGCTGTGCGTGGGTTTGCTTGCCGATGCCAACATGTCGGATCCCGCCTGGCGGGACGGCCGCTACGACACGTCCGACGATGTCCATGTTGGCTTGCGCCGTCATGCGAACCGCCTGGCGGTCATGGGCTTCTCCGCCGAGTTCTACCGGCGCGAGTTGTGGCGTGGACTGGGTTTCAGCGATCTAGCGGGCTTCCTGAGCGGATTTCTCGAGGCCTTCATGCTGCCGATGGATCCCAACGACCTGTTGTGCATGGCCTGGAAGTGGCAGCACGCGGACGTGAGTCGCCACACCGGCGGCGATCTTGGGGCGGCGCTCGGGCGCATTACCGCAAAGACTTTTGTGATGCCCATCGACCAGGACATGTACTTCCCGCCGCAGGACTGCGAAATCGAACAGCAAATGATCACCGGGTCGCAGCTGCGGATATTGAGGTCGCCCTTTGGTCACACCGCATGTGTCGGCATCGATCCCGACTGGATGGCGCAGTTCGACCATCACTTGAGCGAATTGCTGGCGATACCAGCCTGACCGGCCTGACTCGCCTGCCTCGGCAATCCGGGCATTAACCCTCGGTGACGACCTGGATCGCAGTCGTATACGGTTCCTGGTGATCCATCTTCTCCAACTCCTCGTAGTCCTGCCGGATGGATACCAGCACAGTATCGAGAAATCTGGCGCGCCAGGCTTCGCGTTCCTCGATCACCTCAGCGGAGGGGTGGTAGCTGTCCACACTGCGGCGCAACTCACCGCTGGCGTCGAGCAACCGCTCCACCGTGTCCAGCCGCTCGCGCAGCACCGTGACCTCGGCGGCCAGCGAAACCACCATCGAGAGCAGCTTGTCGACCGCGGCGTCCTGCAGGTATACGGGCCGCTGTCCCTTCGCCTTTCGCGGTAGCTCCAGCATCAGTCCGCAGCCTTGTGCGCGCCCCAGAGATACCAGGATCCTCCGCCGCCAAAATCGCCGCCCTGAAAAACCCTGGTGCGCTGCGCGTCGGCCTCCTCGAAGGCGCTCGGCACCACGCACTCGAAGGCGCGCTCGGATCCGAAACCGCCGTACTCAGCCAGTGCCCTGATATCGAGTTCATGACTTGCCCCCCAGAACGGCTCGTTGTTGTTGCGCGTGTCCCAGTCGAGCATGAAGGCGTCGAACGCCGGCATCGAACCGTAGGGCGGCGTCTCCAGGTTGACCATCAACCCGCCGGGCGACAGCAGCCTGAAGGCTTCCTTCATGATCCGCAGGATCGCCTTGCTGCTGGTCTCGTGTACCAGGATATGGCTGACGATCAGGTCGAAATGCCCGTCGGGGAAATTGGTCTGCTCGGCGTTCTGCTGGCTGAAGTGCACCGCCCTGCCCAGGGCCTCGGCGCGCGCATGGGCGTAGCGCAGCATCGGTGCGCCGACATCGATTCCATGCAGCTCGGCATCGGGAAAATGCTCCGAATAAGGGAGCGTCGTATGTCCGACACCGCAGCCCATGTCCAGGATTCTTGCCGGCTTGACGGCCGGCCGCTGCGACTTGAGGTAGGCACAAACGGACTGGCCCATGTCATCGTTGAGCGGTCCCATCCGGCCCATGGCATAGATCCACACCGCCCGGTCGTACACGGCGCCGTTGGCGACGTCGTCCGGCTGGTACTCGCCGTGATAGCCCCCGGGCATGCAGTGAATGTCGACCGCCGTATGATACTTCGGCTGTACAAGCTTCGGATCGAGCGTCAACGATCCGCGCTTTGCCGGCCCACCCTTCCCCGACCCACCGGCGACCTTGGCGCGCAACTCGTCATTCTGTCGCTCCACTGAAATCTGCACCGAGCGCCACATCATTTCCTGGCTGGTTCGCTGCAAGGCACTCCACATCTGGAAGTAGCCTTCCCTGGACATCAATGACCGGATCTCATGGTGATCCTTCGGGGGCACGCCATGCGTGCGCCTGAATTCGGGCAGTGCTCGTCGTTCGTAGGCCAGCCTGTTCCCGGGTGCAACCCTGGTCGCCAGGTGATACTTGAGCGACTTGACGAACAGCTGCCGGCTCTCTTCCTCCGCGGACGGCACTGCAAGCACGCCGTGGTCGAACTGGCGATTGGTCTGCATGCTCATGTTCAGGTTCATTCGAGCCTCCTCCGAGGTCTAAGGCAAAACGCATGGCCACTGGTCGCGGCTGACGCCGTGGTCATACATGAACCGCCCGCTTAAGGCAATTCGCACAAACTGTACACAAAAATGCTGAGTTAGGCACTGTCTCGATAACCCACGCATGCAATGACCGGGCGCCACCGGCAGCACCCAAAAGCTGCCGGATGCATCAGAATGCTGCAAAAATAGCCTGTTGTGCACCGAATAAGACCATGAGTCGTGTGCGGAGCGCGGATCACCGCAACCGTTCCGACGATTTTCTTTCTGCTTGTCGTTCAAGATTGTAGACAATTTGAAAAAATTATTGTACACAATCTTCCCGTACGGCTGAACGTCCATCCAGGTTTCGCGAATCCAACACCAATAAATTGGAGTGAACCGTGAGCAGAAACGCACTCGTGCCGAGCCTCATCAGCGTCATGTTCTTCTCGGGATTCCTCGTCGCCCCTGCCCTTGCCGCAAGCGATTCGGCCGATTCCGGCGACAGCTCGGACCTCGGCGAGATCGTCGTGACCGGGCAGAAACGCGACGAACACCTGGTGGACACGCCGGTCGTCACGCAGGTCTTCAGCGCCGACACCATCACCCAGGCCGGTATACAACAGCCGTCGGACTTCCTGGGCCTGACCCCGAACGTCAATTTCTACACCGCGGAGAACCCGGGCGACTTCCTGGTCAACATCCGCGGACTGACATCGGTACGACTGGCCGAGCCGTCAGTGGCGCTGATTGTCGACGGCGTTCCGGTGGCGAGTTCGGCCGAATTCAACGCCGCGCTGTTCGACGTGCAGCAGATCGAAGTCACCAAAGGGCCTGAGGACGCCTACTACGGCCGCGACGCTTCGGCGGGCGCTATATTGATCACCACCAAGGCGCCCGGCAACGACTATTCAGGACAGGCGTCGCTGGATTACGGCAATTTCAACACCATCAATGTCAATGCAAGCTTTGGCGGTCCGATCATCGCCAACGTGCTGAAATTCAGGTTTGCCATATCGGAAGCCGGCTCCGACGGCCCCTATACCGACGTGAATACCGGCGAGCACGTCGATCGCTTCCACGAACTGATCGGCCGCGGCCGGCTCGATTGGGACGTGAATGAGGACCTCAAACTGGATTTGAGGTTCACGCTCGGCACGGGAATCGGTGGCGCGCTGGCCTACACACCCGACATCGGCATCGTGCCGGGATTGTCCCCCAATGGAACCGTTGTCCATGGCTACCCCGTCACCCAGGTCGGATCGAACTTCGATTTCACGTCGATTCCGTACACCAGCGACCTGGAAGGCCGCTACCACCGCGACCTCGGTAGTACCTCGCTGAAGGCTGACTACACCTTGCCGTTTGCAACGCTGACGTCCATCACCGCCTACTCCACCACCCGCGAGCTGTTCAGCGGCAAGAGCCTGCCGTATTCGGACCCCGCCGACACATCGACCGACTTCGGCGCCTGGGCTGCGATATTCGGCGACAAGGGCCAGAACTTCGAGAATGACAATTTCGCCATCGACCAGGAGTTTCGACTCACGTCCACCGGAACAGGGCCGCTGCGCTGGCAGCTCGGATTCCAGTATGTGTCGACCCGGCAGGTCTATACGGATGACGGCACGCTTGATGGTTCGATACCGGCGAACCTGCTAGGCGGCAACCTGACCGGCTACAACGGCTATACCAATGGCGTGCTGACGCTGGTGGGTGGCGGCAACGCTGTTCCCTGGCCGCTCGCGATCAACCCGGTGACCTCGCCCTACGCCAGCACGTCCTACGACCGCAGCAAGTATACCGGTGAGGACTTTGGGCCGTTTGCGAACGCGGACTACAACATCACCGATGCGCTGCAGCTGCGCCTGGCGGGACGCTTCGATAGCGAGCGGCGCACCGTCAGCGATGAAACGCCCGACGTACCCAATCCCTTTGCCGGCGGCGCCTCCTATAACGCCTGCGTCGTGTACCAGGCACAAACCGCAAACCAGTGCCTGGCCGGCGAGCACAAGACGTTCCAGGAATTCCAGCCCAAGATCACCCTGGACTACAAGATTCCCGACTTCGGCTCGATCTACGCCAGCTGGGGGCGGGGCTTCAAGACCGGCGGCTTCAACCCGGAAGGCACGCGCGCGGAAGAGCTTGCCTCGTATACCAACCTGTATATCAGCGAAGGCCAGTCGGCCGGGCAGGCCGCGGCGAGCGCCGCCGCTGTCGTGAAGGCGCAGGACTACTACAACAAGGAAATCGACGACACGTCGGAGATCGGCTTCAAGTCCAACCTGTACGATGACCGCCTGTTCGTGGAAGGCGCCTTTTTCAATACCGAAGTCACCAATGCCCAGAGCTACTCATTCGATCCCGTATCGAACGTGCAGGCGGTGGAATCCATCGACAAGGAGCGCATCTATGGCATCGACTTCGATTTCAATGCCAGGTTGACCAATGCCTTGACCGTCTACGGCGGCGTGGGCTGGATCCATTCCAGGATCACGGCACTCGCGAGCAATCCGGATGATGTCGGTAACAAGCCGCCGTACGCGCCGGAATACACCGGCAACCTCGGCGTGCAGTTCGCCCAGCCGCTGGTCGATGGCCTGACGTTCGTGACGCGCGTGGATTATGAACTCACCGGCCCGACCTGGTTCGATATCGCCAATACACTCGGAACCGAGCGCGATCGCTTCGGTCTGCTCAATCTTCGGGTGGGCGTCACAAAATCGGCGTACGAGTTCACCCTCTGGGCCAAGAATCTCACCGACAGCCATTACCTGACGGATAATTTTCCGGTAACTTCGGCCATCGACGCGCTGTCGATCGGAGTACCCAGGACCTACGGGTTCGAAGTCCGGGCAAAGTTCTGAAGCGTCTCAGGGAGGGCAGCATGGAGACCACCGCCGGGTCGCGCGTCTATGAATCGATTCGCCAGTTGATCCTCGATGGTCGCCTCGGTCCCGGCGACCGGATCATTGAAGAGGAAATGCGCGAGATCTGCGGCACCTCGAGGACTCCGGTACGAGAGGCGCTGCGCCGCCTGAGTACCGAGGGGCTCATTGTATTCGTCCCGCATCACGGCGCGCAGGTCGCGACCATCTCCGCCGATGAACTGGAGGACGCCTACCGGCTGCGGGCGATGATGGAGAGCTACGCGGCCGAACGCGCTGCGGTACGCATTCGCCGTGCACAGATAGACAGGCTCAAACTGCTGGCGGACTCCATGGAAGAAGCGGTCTTGCAGGAATATGAACCCATCAACGAGAAATTCACGCCGGCGAATGCGGAGTTCCACCAGATCATACTGGATGCCGCAGATAGCAAGCGCTTGCCGCTGATTGCACCGATGCTGGTCGAGATGCCGCTGGTGCTACGGGCGCTGGCCAACTATTCGTTCGAGGAAAAGCTGCGTTCGGCGACACAGCATCATGAACTGATCGCCGCCTTCGAAGCCGGCGATCCCAGTTGGGCGGCCGCGACCATGCGCGGCCATGTGCTGGGTGCCTACTGGGCGCTCGCCAGGTCATTGTCCTCTTCGAAGGCACCGATCGGATCCGCCGGCCCTATCGACGACGGGGCGCCGTCGTCAATGTCAAGGCTGCGGCGCGAGGCGGCACGCAAGCGACTCCGTCCGGCGAAATCAGGAAACTCGACGCCGATGTGATCGGCTCAACATCGATCCGGCATCTCATGACTATCGAGAGACACTTCGGCTACGTCGCACCGCTATGAGCGCACATAGCGACACGGCGACTCAACTGGTGTCCAGTGCGGACCGCATGTCCGCCGCTTCGCTCACCATGGTGTGGTGGTCCTTGTGCAGCGCGATGTTCTACCTGTTCCTGGGTGCGACGCTGGCGCTGACCTTCGGAACCGCCAGTGCGCTGGCCGGCGCGGCATTGGGTGCGCTGGCAATGAGCGTGCTGGGCTACGTATTCTCACGCTATGCCATTCGCAGCGGGCGCAGTTGCTACCTGCTGTCGCGCGAACTGTTCGGCACAGCGGGAGCCTCGCTGGCGACGTTGATCTTTGCCGTCACTGCAGTGTATTACGCGCTGTTCGAAAGTTCGGTCGTTGCCGTGGCGGCGAGCAAGGTGATCCCCCGCCTGGGCTACGTATCCGCCTGCGTGCTGATCGTCGGCTACAGCGTGCTACTGGTCACCGGCAGCGTGCAGCAATGGCTCGATAAATTGAACGCGGTGCTGCTGCCGGTCTATCTGCTGGGCCTGGCGGGAGCGGTGCTGCTGGCGATCCGCCAGTATGGCTACTCGAACGCGTGGTTGACCGTTGGGCCCCCAACAGCGGCTCCGTACGGCTGGTGGATATGCGCCATGGCCTACTTCGGCCTGCAGCTGTTGATGATGTGCACGCTGGATTTCGCACGGTTTGGCCGCACGTCAGACCACGGCTACCTGGGTCTGTTCGCGTTCGGGCTGCCGTTTTACCTGGTGGCCTTCCTGGTCAATGCCGTGGTCGGAATCTTTCTTGCGGCAGAGGCGAGTCTCGCCAATGTCTCGGAGACCGTGGTGATGGACGTGTGCCTGGCGGTGTTGGGAGGTCCAGTCGGCCTGTTCTTCGTCTGGGCGACGCAGACCAGGATCAATACCGCGAACTATTTCCTGTCGGCGACCAACGTCCAGGCGTTCCTGCGCGACATCGCACATATACGGCTGCCCAGATTGCTCTCCGCCGTCATCGTCGGCGCTCTGGTGCTCGCCTTCCTGCTGTCCACCAATGTGCTGAAATATATCCTGATCGCGGTCAACTACCAGGCCGTCATCCTGACCGCATGGGTCGGTGTCGCTCTGGCATTTATCCTTGCAGATGGCCGCGCGCCAACCACCGACTCCACTAGCGTTGCGCCGCGGCAGCCGCCGGTGTTCAGCGCGCGCGGTCTCGCAGCCTGGGCGCTAAGCGCCGTCAGTGGCCTTGTCACCGTCTATATCGGGGGATCGATCGCGACCCTGTCGGTACCGGTGACACTGGCGGTTGCCGTGCTCGGATACTGGGCGCCGGCGGCACTTCGCACCAGGCCGGGCGCAGTTCGCACAACACAGCAATGAACACTCCACCCCAGACGCTATCCGAGCGCAACGCCGTCCCCAAGCTCGCCTCCGCGGCCGTCCAGCTGCGCGCGCGACTGGCGCAGGACACGCTGCTGGTCGTACCGGGTGTACACGACATGATTGCCGCGCTGGTGGCGAAGCGAGCCGGCTTCGAATTCATCTACGGCAGCGGGTTCTGGCTCACTGCTTCGTGCTACGGACTTCCCGATGCGGGCATCGTCGGTTACGCGGAGATGAAGGAGCGCATGGCGGCCCTCGTCAGGGTAGCTGGCCCCCAGGTCATCGCCGATGCCGATACCGGTTACGGTGGCCTGCTCAACGTGCACCACACGGTGCGCGGCTACGAGGACATCGGAGTCGCTGCCATCCAGATCGAGGACCAGGTCTTTCCCAAGCGCTGCGGCCACACTCCCAATAAACAGGTCATCGCAACGGAAGAAATGGTCGACAAGATTCGTGTCGCCTGCGATGCGCGTCGATCGCCCGACACACTCATCATCGCCAGGACGGACGCTCGCGAGCAGGAAGGACTGGCCGCCGCGGTACAGCGCGCGCAGGCCTACGACGCGGCGGGTGCCGATATGATTTTTGTAGAAGGGCTGCATGATGCGCAGGAGATGCGACTGGCGTGCTCGGAAGTCAGCGGCCTGATGATGGCGAATATGTCCCATGGTGGATACTCACCGATGCTGTCGGCGGATGAGCTGCAGAACATTGGCTACGCCTGTGCGATCTACCCGGCGTTGACTGGCCTGGTTTCGACCTACGCGATGACGCGCGTGCTGGAGGCACTGCGGGACGGAAAGGCGACATCGGATCCTGGCATCGCGGACTTCGGCGACTTCTGCGAGATGATCGGCTTCACCGAGGTGTGGGAATTCGACAAGAAATGGGCGCGATAGGCGCCGGCAACGCCGTTTCTGCCGTGCAATTCGACCTGGGCTGATCGCCGCATCGAGTCGATTACGGGGCGGGTATGTCGGGCATCGAGCAGCACTCAATTGACTACGTGCCGGCATGCGAGCGTCATGGTCGGGTAGGCGATCAGGGTCCCTTCTGGTTCCTGAGCAATTTCCACTTCTTTGCCATCGCGATCGGATTCGTAGGCCCAAGCCTGGGACTCTCGCTGGGCTACACGGCCCTGGCTGGCACGCTCGGGATCCTGATCGGCACGGTGTTCCTGGCGTTCCACGCCTCCCAGGGTGCCGAGCTCGGTTTGCCGCAGATGATCCAATCGCGCGCGCAGTTCGGATACCGCGGCGTGATCGTGCCGCTGATCGGAACGCTCATCAGCCTGGTCGGGTACAACGTGGTCTCAACGGTCCTGGTGTCGCAGGGCCTGCATACTCTCTGGGCAGTGGATCGAGCGGCTGGAGCGATTCTCATCTCCTCGGTGGCCGCGATCCTGGCCATCTGGGGTTACGATTGGCTGCACCGGGCATTCAGGACCATGTTCTGGATCAGCCTGCCGTTGTATGCGCTGCTGACACTGGAGATCCTCGGCGGCAACCTGAGCGGCGGCACGCTGCGCGTGGGCGGCTTCAACTGGCCGGCTTTTGTCACCCAACTCGCCTCGGCCGCCAGCTTCAATGTCACCTCGGCACCGTACGTCTCGGATTATTCGCGCTACCTGCCGCACGACACGCCGCGCGGCCGAATCATCCTGAACGTATTCGCGGGTGCCGCGCTGTCGGCGATCTGGCTGATTGCACTTGGCGCGTGGCTCGCGACTCACCTCGGCTCCGACGACGGCCTGCTGGCGATCACGCAGGCGGGCAATACCGTGCTGTCGGGGTTCGGCTCGGTGCTGGCGGCGGTGTCGATCACGGCGCTGGTGGCAACCGTGGGCATGAACGCCTACAGCTCGATGTTGACGTTACTGACCACGGTCGATTCCATTCGACCTGTGCGCCCGACGCGCCGCTTGCGCGTGCTGGTGATCGCTGGCGTCTCGCTGGTGTGGGTGGCCGTCGCGCTGTCATTCGGCACGCACGTGATCGCCTACGTCAATGCGATGCTGGTGATCATGCTGTACTTTCTGATGCCCTGGACCGCGGTGAACCTGATCGATTACTTCCTGCTACGCAAAGGACGCTACTCGATTTTGGACCTGTTGCGCCCCGACGGCATCTATGGCGCCTGGGGCGCACGCGGCCTGATCGCCTATGGGGTGGGGTTCGCCGCCAGCGTTCCGTTCTTCGTGGTACCGAGCGTCTATACCGGACCGCTGGCCAATCGCCTCGAGGGCGTCGATATCGGCTGGCTGGTCAGTCTGATCGTGGCGGCGCTGACTTACCTGCTTTTAAGCCGGCGCTTCGACCCCCGCAGCGAATCGCAGGCCGTGGCAGCGAGCGAGCGGGCGCTAGGAATCCGCGAACACCGCCGCAAGGTCGGTGGCTGAGTCCTCGCGCTCGAACAGCACCAGGTCACTCTCGATCTCATTCAGGTGCGCCAACATGGCCGCGGCCAGGCCAGCGGCGTCGCGCCGCTCAATGAACTCGATCAGGCGGCTGTGGGCCAGGTGCGAGCAGGTGCTGACATCCGGCCGCTCGTAGATTGCCGTGATCAGCGACGAGCGCGCCATGAGTTCGCGCAGGAATCCAATGATGACCTGGTTGCCGACGATTTCGGCCAGTAGCGTGTGGAATTCGTGCGACGCCTTGAGCTCGATCGCGCGATCCTGGCTGCGCTCGCCCTGCTGCTCTTTCCTGATGTGCGCCTTCAGCCGCCGGATCGCCTTGTCATCGGCCGCGTGCACCACGTCGCGCGCCAGCGCCACCTCGATCAGGCGTCGGGCAGCGAACACCTCCTTCGCCTCCCTGACGCTGGGGTGGGCCACGAACGCACCCCGGTTGCGCTGCAAGGTAACGACCTTGTCCCGTGCCAGGGAGTGCAGCACCGAGCGGATACGCGTGCGGCTGACGCCGAACACTTCGCTAAGCTGATCCTCGACCAACCGCGCACCGGGCAGCAGACGGTGTCCGGCGATGGCCGCGTGAATGCGGCGGTAGATGCCCGATTCGGGCGTCTGCACACCGGCCAACGTTTCGACTTCGCTGAACCGTCCGTCGGTGACCCGTCCATTGGGCCGCGGTTTCTTCATTCGCAGGACCTTCGGTGATGAATTGGCGGCCGGATCATACCGGTCGGCACGGCATGGCTCATCTTTATATGCACATGGAAACCCCCATGCAAGGCCCATTTCCGCAAGGATTGTCCACAATAGTGTCCACAATCGGCTACGGGATTGTGCGTTAAGTGTGCACAATCGTCACCGGACGCACCATGCAATGGCATCCGCGGGCGTGATGTCCGAACAGCGGAGATGCAGAGCGCCGGAGGCGGATGCGGCCCGGGCCCTATGGAATATCCGCCGCTCCAGCACGTTAGCGGCAGATACTCGAGTCGGCTCTCAAACCAGCGCGACCTGCCGAGGCCTGCCGGACACTGGTGCCGGTGTCTGGCACAGAAGGTGCTTCAGGAGGCCATGCGCCTTCAATCAAACACAGCGCGATGGGGAGCACAAAGCCGATGCGGAGTTCAAAGCCAATGAAGTCTTTCCGGATGACGGCCATCGGGATAACGGCCATCGCTGGGTTTACCGGTATTGCGGGCGTACTCATGCTGTGCTCGCCCCTGGCGCACGCCGACGCGGCAGCAGCGACCGGCACCGGGAACGAGTCGGAGCTGCAGGAAGTCGTGGTGACCGCCAACAAGCGCGCCGAGGACACCCGGGAGGTGCCGGTCAGCATCGGCGTGATCGACGGCAAGGAGCTGGTCGATCTGCACGTCGAGGACTACGAAGACATCTCGCGCCTGGTTCCGGGCATCTCCTTTGCAGCCCACAACAACGGGCCGAATGGCCCCGGCCAGGACAACATCACGATCCGCGGCGTCAGTTCCACGGTCGGCAATCCGACGGTCGGCACCTACATCGATGAGGTCCCGATCATCACGATCACCGGCTACGAGGGCGATGCCGCGCCACGGCTGATCGACATCGATCGCATCGAGGTGCTGCGCGGACCGCAGGGAACCCTGTACGGCGCCAGTTCCGAGGGCGGAACCATCCGCTACATCACCAACGAGCCGGACTCGCACAGCTACAGCGGCTCCTTCCGGCAGGAACTGTCCGGCACCGAGCACGGCGGCTTCAACTACGACGAGCGCGGCGTGCTCAATGTGCCCGTAGTCGAAGATGTGCTGGCGCTGCGCTTCTCGGCCGAGTACGGCCATGACAGCGGTTACATCGATCATTACGCGCTCGCCGGAGATCTGGCCACGGGCACTGATGCGGCCGGCCCGCTCATCAAGAGCGGCGTGAACTCCGACAGCGATCTGGCGCTGAACGCCAAGGCGCTCTGGACGCCCACCGACAATCTCAGCATCGCGCCGGCGCTACGCTACCAGCGCACGGTCCTCGACGACTCCTCGACGTTCATGCCGGGGCTCGGGCTCTACAAGGAGTTCAACCAGGTGCCTGGCTACGATCGCGACGCGCTGTTGATCCCGAGCCTCACGGTCAAGGCGGGCCTGGGGTTTGCCGACTTCACCAGCGTTTCCGGCTATGTGAACCGCGACGTCCTGCGAGCCTCCGACGGCACCTATTTCAATACCACCGCGATCGTGCAGTTCTACCTCGACGCGGCGACGACGCCTCCCTATACCACCCATACCGCGGCCAACAACGACATCCTGGGCAACATTGCCTCGCCGGTCACCTTCACCGATCACTTCAATACCTTCACCCAGGAGTTCCGTCTGTCGTCACCGGCGGACTGGAAGCGCATCAAATGGGTCGCCGGTGTGTTCTTTTCCAATCAGAACTGGTCCCATCTCGACTACGAGCCGGCACCCGGCTTCAGCGCGGCGTTTCAGAATATCTACGGCTACCCGATCAACGACGACCCGGTCCTCAATCCAACCCTCGCCACGGCCGCCCCCAATCCGAACTTCTGGTCGAACGATCTGGTCTGGACGGTCTACGATCACAACTATGTGAAGCAGTACGCCGGCTTTGGCCAGGTCGACATCGACCTGCTGCCGACGCTGCACCTCGGGATCGGCGATCGCTACGTGCGTGCGACCGAGCAGTTCAACGAGTTCGGCAGCGGCTTCTTTGAGTACGGCAACGCGGGCGCCTACGGATCGCCGCTCTATACCCAGTCGACCTCGTTCTCGACGTCGACGCCGAAGTTCACGCTGACGTACGACCTGACGGCCAATTCGAGCCTCTATGCATCGGCCGGCAAGGGCTTCCGGCTCGGGGGTGCGACGACACCCAATACCAATGCTGCCTGCGTGGCCGGCCTGGCGGAGCTCGGCGATGCCAACGCCCCCAAGAGCTACGGGCCCGATCATCTGTGGAGCTATGAGCTCGGCAGCAAGAACCTGGTGTTCGACAAGACGCTGTCAGTGAACGCCGATGTCTATTACATCGACTGGATCAGCATCCAGCAGACCATCACGATTCCGATCTGCGGCGGCGCGTTCAATGCCAATGTCGGGGATGCCACCGCGATCGGCGGCGAGCTGGAACTGCGCTACAAGCCACC
>Ga0116229_10005532_pt1 | contig 20564 bp, 13 predicted proteins | sample S1TSphgellanicum_3_FD_87313 | JGI IMG/M metagenome (GOLD analysis project Ga0116229, IMG submission 87313) | Host-associated microbial communities from peat moss isolated from Minnesota, USA - S1T2_Fc - Sphagnum magellanicum MG | ecosystem: Host-associated > Plants > Peat moss > Unclassified...
AGAGAGAGAGAGAGAGAGAGGGAGAGAGAAAGAGAACCTGGCATGTGAATTATTGACTGACTCTCTCAAACTGGAAACTCAAAGTTGGATACAAAAGAATGGGTAGACTGGTGGTGGGATTATCTGATCCGAAGTGAGATTTTTTATGAATGAATATCTTCTTTTTTCCTCTTGGAACTAGTGCAAAGTTCTTGCAGATTGCTGCAAGTAAAAAGAAATGATACGTTGAGCAAGGGGAGCTCAGGCAGCAATGAGGAATTCGCAAGAAGCTACAAGCGATCCTCATCCTCATACTATATACACTATACTACGGGGTGAGAGAGTTCAGTGACCAACTTTGATCCGATTTGCTGGAACTTAGTAGTAGTTGAGGCCAGCCCAGCCCAGCCCAGTTATGATCCTATAGGACCATCTGAGAAAGACTCAGAGTCCCGACACCAGAAAAGCCTAGATGCCATCTCTCCATCTCTCAATTTTTTGCAAACAATTTATATACAGTGTGCTAAATGGTAATAATAAGCCTTTCAACTCGAAGCTGATGATAAATTATTGCCAAAGTATTACCAAGCAGCCGTTATGTATGCATTAGGACATCTTTCCATTAGGTGGTTGTGATTGCAACAGCTTTCATTAAGTTTTTTCAAGAACTAGTTGTGTTCAGAGTCATCTCACAAATCTACCGTTAAAGCATTGATCAATAGCAAGAGCTGTGAGAGAGTTAATGTGTGTCAAACTGTGACTCACCATACCGTAATCACATCTGTCCTTTTTTTGCTTCTCAATGAGAATATGTGTTTCTAAAGTTCCGAACATGATTATTAATTCTATCTTTTCACCACACAGTTGCAGCTCTTCAGTGGAAAGTGACTTGTCCTTGCAGCAAGCAAGCAAGCAAGCAAGCAAGCAAGAAACAAAGGCCTTATGTCAGTGGCTTTCCACTACTACTACTACTACTACTAGTCTGTTGTGATCACAACACATTGTGTATAACTGTCGTCACAGAAGCCTTAATGGAAAGAGGACCCCTAATGGGTTGGTTGCATAGGGTTTTAATTGTATACAACAGAGGAATGGTACCTACCACATGCACATACATACTTGTAGGTCTAGCTCTTCAACAGATCCACTCTCATTAACAACAACCCAGTACAATAATTTAGCTCTCTTTGCACAGCATGAAGGCCACTGAATTTTTCTCATGCAATTCATTGACCCAGTCTTTTTTTCTTTTGTGTACATAAATGTTGTTGCAACTTGCCTTCCCTACATCTACCAACTTAGTAGATAGATACCCAAGTGGCTTACCAAGTTTCCTACCTACATACGTAGTAACCACTTACATTTGCTACCTACTTACCTATGAGTACTTAACCCCCTAAAACATAGGTAGTGACTTAGGTAGTATGAAGGGTGAAGTAGGAGGGTTTAGAGGATAGGTTACAAAGGTGGAAACTTGGTAACTCAGGTGGGGTTCATTCCACACCGGAATCATATAGCAAGGAATCATATACATTTGGGCCTATGATTATTATGCATTGTTTTTGGGGTGTGGAATCATAGCAAGGAATCGTACATATTTGGGCCTATGATTATTATACATGTTTTTGGGGTGTGGAATCATAGCAACGAATCATACACATGTGGGCCTATGATTTTTATGCATGGTTTTTGGGGTGTGTAATACACACTAGGAAGCATAACATATGCTTCCAAATGTCCATTATAACATGCCAAAAATGTGCATGATTATAGGCCCAATGTTATGTTATGTTTCCCAAAGTCCATTACATGCCCAAAACATGCATAATAATCATAGGCCCAAATTGTTAGGGCATGCCCCATATTTTTTTGGAAACTAAAGAAATTGGCCAAGGGCAGACAATGAAAAAAGAAAATGGCAGCATACCAATTATACCTTTTGTACTGCATTTTGGACCCTTAGATTATTTAACCTCTTCCTTAAAGGCCCCATCTATGAAAGGGTAACTATTAGTCTTTATTACCCTTTTAATTAGGATTCAAAGATAAATTACCATATTCTAGGGTCAAATTTCTCACTATAAAAACCATTTTTAAAAAAAAATTCATGTCTTTTTTGCATAATGAAAATATTTAAATTTTCATTCATGCAGATTTTGAATTTTCTCGCAATTTCTCATATGTTGGATGTATGTGATAGATGGTGGCATTGAATGCATGTACAGATGTTGCACATCCATGCCTATTAGTTCACACTTTTCTAGAGTAGGGATGTCCCATCTATTCCTCATTAAACACACATATAGTCCAAGTTGCCCATCAACCCAAAAGAACAAGCAATTATCACAATGTTGATGCATCTAGAGGACCAAGGATGACATCCAAATAATCACCAAGGCAATCCATTTCACCCTAAAATCATATGAAATTCCATGTGGACATTTTAGAAATTTTCACTTAACGTTTTTTTGGATTTTTTAATGACAAAATTGACCATAGGCTAAATTTTTTTTTTTAATTAAATTTTTAAATAATAGTTCATAAGATGGTTGCCTTTTGACATCTTGAGTTTACTTAAGGATGCGACTTGATTATGTTCCTTAGAATGGAAGTCTCGAGCTTCTCCATGAGTGGGATAACTAAGGCTAAACCCAAAACCCTAAACCCTTCCCTTGTTTGAGTTTCATCCCCTATTATTGGTGATTTGTAAAGTTCAAAAGTTAGGGGATGAAATCACAAAAATTGGGGACAAGTGATGAAAATAGAGAGGGTTAAGTAACATAATTTGACCCAAGAAAACTTTCTGAGGGCACCATTTGAGGGATTTTTTTGGGCTTTCACTACAAAGCATTCTTTTAAGGTTTGCACTGTGAATTACATGAGATGGGTTTTAGGGTTTCTTCTACATTAAATTATATAAGTGAGCTCCTCCACTTCTCATTTCTTTCTCAATTTTTTATTTTGTGAGTTCATTTTGCTTTTCTTCACTCGCTTGAACTTTTTTAACTTTCTTGTTTTTTGCTTAAAGGTATTCTTATTTTGCCATTTTTCACTTGTAGTAGCTTTTTGAGATTTCAATTAGGAGTTTTGTTAATGTTTTATACTTGTGGATTATTGATTTATTTTTTTAATGCTTAGGGTTTCTTGTTTCTTCTTACCTTTTCTAGGGTTTATCATTTTTTTTTCAAGTATTTAATTCATTTTCTTTTTATTTTTCACATGGGTTTCTTTTCTTTTCTTGATTATTTTTCTATTTTTGAAATTTCGATCTTAATTTTTTATTGCTAGGTTTTCTCAATTGTTTGTGATTTTTAAAAAAGAAATCTTTTTAAGGCTTGTTGTAGAGTCTTTTTGGAGGTTTTTCTAGGATTTCATCTTGTGTTCCATGGCTTCCTCTACGAGACAAGCCTTTTTAAACATGGGTTATTTTGATATTTTTTCATCAAATAGTGATGAAGAAATGTTTCAAAGGATATGTAAGCAACATTGGATTGTGTTTACATGTGTAGTTGCAGGTGATAAGATATTGGCACTATTCAATGCAAATGAACTAGAATTTAGTGTTGGGCAATTGGTCAATTAGGATATGAAGGTTTGAAATGTGCTTGACACATTGCAAACAATTTTAGGTTTATTCAAGATTCTAAGTTAGAGTTTGATGAGTTAGTTACATTAATGATCCCTACCATCCAAGCCCATGCAAGATTCATCGATGAAGTTCACATTATGACAATGTGACCAACTAAGTTGAACGCAAAGCAACGTTTACTACAATTCATCATGTTTTTGAAACACGACAATGTTGTCATGTACGATGCATGTGGAACTAAAACAAGAATGCAATATGTGATGATGAACTTTTTATTGCATCTTGCATTTAGGAAGCCATAAGTGACAAGATTATATGGCCTACTATTAAAAACCAAGCTACCCCTATGCAACACATCTTGAAGTTTCAAGGTTGTATCAGATTTATTGATGGGATTCCCATCGAGATTTGTAAGCACAACCTTGATCATAGGTCGTGGTTCAATGGGTGCAAGAAAATGTATTCCATGTATAACACGATGGTTCTTGACCACCATGGACTATTCATTTATGTGGACAGTCTACCAACTTTACTAGATTGTTTTTGGAAATTTGCCAAATTGAAATGTAAATGGAAATTTCCACCAAAAATCATTGTCAAACATTATAGAAGGCTGAATATCGTGATATTTGTCCAAAATAGACCCTAACTAGGGTTTTCAAGTCTAAGTCACAAAATTGCCAAAAACTTCCAAGCTTGTTGGATTTATTTTTTAATTTGGAGAACTACGATGTAGGTGGAAATTTCCACTTGAAATAATTGCCAAACATTATAGAAGGCTGAAAATCATGATATTTTCCAAAATAGACCCCAAATAAGATTTTCAAGTCCAAATCACAAAACTATCAAAAACTATGAAACTAGTCAGATTTGTTTTTCAAATTTAGCAAGCTAAAATGCAAATGGGATTTTTCACCTTCAATCATACCCAAAGATGATTTGAAATTGAAATATGTCATTATATTAGTACAAACTGTAAGTTTACCAAAAAAAATGGCCTAGGGTCAAATCAAATTTTAAAAATGTAAATTCAATCACAAACTAGTTCAAGTCATATTTGAATTAAGGTTGAAAAACCCTAAATATATTGTAAAGAGGTGTCGTAGGGTTTGCAAATTAAGGTTGACATGAATCAATTAAGGTTTACAAAAGTGGTCCAAGGTATAAGGTTGTCAATTAGGGTTTATAGAAGTGACCTATGGTTTACATAATTGCATTAAGGTTTATGGTTTTCAATCAAGGTTTATAAACCCTAAATACAATTTACATAAATGAATTAAGATTTTTCATGTTGCATTATACATGGGCATACCTTAATTTAAGGTTTTTTGAGGTTTAATGACCAAGTTACTTTAATTAGGGTGATCAAACTTGAACATTGAAAAAATTCCCAAATGGAAAACCTAAAATGAATATCCAACAAAATGCAAGTATATTAAAAAGTTTAAAACCTTAATTAGGGTAATCAGATGTCAAATCTGAGAAAAATAATTGAGCCGATTCTAAAATGAACATTGCAAGTAAACTAAAAAGTTTACATACCCTAATTAGGGTAATCAGGTGTGAAAATTGAAAAAAAAGTGTAAACTAGAATTGAAATGAAAGATATAAATATGTTGAATAATTTTTAGAACCCAATTAAGGTAATTATATGTCAAATTTTGTAAAAACAACCTAAACCAAAATTGAAATGAAGTTTGTAGAAATACCCTAGTTTTGCAAAGTTACCTCACCTTCACACTATAATGCAAATTCACAATAATGTAGTACGATTCTAAAACCATGGCCACAATTGATTTTTGTTGAAAAACCTCCAAAGCCTTTCATGTTCTCTTGGTTCATGGCATTGTAACTTTTACAAACATTCATGCAAACTTGGTTTGTTGCATTCCATCATGCAAACAATTCAACTAGACAAAAATTTAAAAATTGACTACAAGCTCTCGCATTTTGTTGGTTCATCACACACCTTAGGCAAATACTCAATTGGGGAAAAAAAATCGTGTGGGCATTTCAAAAAAAAAATGAGAACAAATTAATTTTATCACCAATTTTGATGGAAAATTTAATTTGGGCCCTAGTTATTTTCTTTTGTTAAAATCTTGCCTTTAGTTATTAGTTTTGTTCCCTAACTTGCAAAAAGTGTGTGTTTTCACCCCCTAACACATAGACTTTACAAATAACTTTAGTGATAAGGAGTATTCACAATCATGGTACCCAAAAGGACAATCTAACAAAAAAAAATTCACAAAGGACTATTTTGAATTTTTATTACATTTATTATTTCATGGTTATAGTGGATTCGTATATGACCATAACTAGAATAATGTCATGTTAATCTAATAAAAAAAAATTCAAAAATATATTGGATATAATCTTGTGGACGGGGAAGGGGACATTTAATGTAAAGTTTGGGATTTACATGAGTCAAACAACCATTTTTAGAGAGGGTATTAAATAATTTTCCAACCTAATTTTTATCACCCAATTGTTATCTAATTTTTCTAATATATACATATTAAAGCCACCTTATATTAATTATAATCCATTATTTCAAATGATTACATACCATGTATTATAATTAAATTGATTATTTGAATAAAATTTACCCTATTTTAAAACTAATTAACTTATAACTTTTTACCCAACAACTAATATATTGCACCCTATATTTTTACTCATCTAATTTTTTAATTTATTTTTACTAGTGTCCCCTTCAAGGATATTATATAGATGTTTGTTTAAGTCCTTTTGAATAATTTGGATCCTTCTTTTAATTGTAATTTTCATCTTAAAGGAATTAAAAGGAATGTATTAAACAATGCAATTGATTTCAATTTTCTTTCATGTATAAGTAATGTATACATCTATGTTTGGCAATGTTTATATAATGCATTTGATTCAATAATATACAATATAAGAATTTTGAAGGTTATAAAATCCATTCTAAAAAGGCAACAAGGAAAATGATTCCTTTTTTTTTACAATTTGTTTGAATTTTTGTATTCAATAGGCTTAGAATTTGTGGCCCCAAATGTCGAAAAAATGTTTTAAAAAAATTCATGTAAAAAAAATTGTTAAGTTGTACATAAAAACTTACGTACTCATTTTTACATTTTAAATTTCTTACCAAAATATTTATGCATAATTACATATGCATGTGAAAAATCACCACCACCATGCAAATTATCATACTTTGAATCATCCAATATTTTTCACTTAAATTTATTCCATTTAGATTCTATATTTAGAAGATAGCAAAAACAAAATCTTTGAATTTTGGGTCCAAAAAGGGGTACCCTAATTATGAATATGCTCATCAATGTTGTTATCATTACATACAAATAAGAAACACTTAGCACAAAACCCATTGTGTGTCTAATTTGTGGAAGATTGAATAATGTTGTTTAACATTTTGTACACAATTTCTTTGCCATGAAAGGAGTGAAATATGATATATATATATAGGAGTTCACCAAAAACAAAAACAAAAAATTCAAAAGCTAAAAATGAACTGGAATTTTTGTGTAATTAAAAAAATATAAATGGTGACAAGAAAACCCAAAAAACACTTTCTTTGCAATTTTCCAAAAGAATTAAACAAGTGAAGAAAAAATTTCCTTAAAAATAAACCCTTAGACAAGACTTTGAAATCACTTGGGTCTATAACACTTAAACATTAAAAGTAGGTTGGACCTTATGGTGAGAAATAGGTGATCTTTTAATACACCTATTGAAAATATCTGATAATTAAAAATAACTTTAAAAGCTAGAATTTGAAGCTTTAAAGTTAGGTGAGAAAAGAGAAATGATTTAATGTTTCATTTGTTTCAAATATATATTCTATCTACTTTGATATGTATCTAATTCTATTTCCTTCTTATGTAATTATTAGTTTAGTTGCAATTTCAGTGTTTTTTAATAAGTGGAATACATTTCTATATGTATTAAATTAGGTCATTTCAATTTTAATTATAATAAAAATCCAAATAAAATAATGGAAATATTATGGCATGGCCCTCATGTATGTTATTTTATTAGCTAGCACTAGATATTAAAAAAGAGCCTATTTCCAAAATCTAAATATGTGTTTGGTTTGTAGTTAGTTTGACCTATGTATTCATATAATGACTGAATACATTCATTCATACAATGGTGACATTGGTATTGTTGCACTTCTTGATGATTTGAATTGGAGATTTGCTTCCTTTTACCTTATTGTAAAAGAGAAATTGAGAGGTGGGAACTTGGCTGGATACCCAAACCTCATTCTCAAAGGATTGAAACTTTAAACAATAAGTATATCATAATATCACAATAAGGTGAGGTGCTACAATACTTTTTATAGGGAACACATTTTCAAATATGATGTTTTTTTAAGGAAAATTGAAGGACATGAATGTAACGTATATGAAATTAGAATGAAAAGGGATAATTATGATACATTATTGCATGAAATGTGATTCGTAATAGACCTTACCACATTATGTTTATGAAAAAAATCTTCAAAGGTTAAAATTAGAACTAATATATATTAATAAACACAATGAGTTAAATGTGGCATGATTTGCAATTTGCTCTAACAACCAAGTTTTCAAATTTTGATGCCCCAACTTATTGCACCCCATCTTTAGTTAACCCCCCATAATTAACCAAACCCGTTACTTCCCCAACCTCAACACCTTACCAGAACCTAACCCCTGTGCCCCTCCCCCCCCACCTCTTCCAAACCTTTTTTTCCCACTTGCCCCCCACCTTGTTTCTTGCCTTTCAAAACTTTTCAAGAAACCCTCCCCAAGCAAAGGCCATGCCCCCATCAATTTCTACTTCCTCCTAATGAAAGATTCAACACCAAGCAACCTAAATCTTCCCCACCAACGAAAAATTGTTGACCCAAGAAATTTGTCCATTCCCTAGGGCAACTTACTCTCCTTGCCAAAAGATGCCACTATTTCCATGGATTTCCCTCAATTCCCTAGGCAAGCTTATTCTCCCCACCTAAGAGATATCATTATTCCCTAGGACTATTTAACCTTCCTCAAACTAATAACTAGATTTGCTAGAAGTTATTATTCCTTGGACATTAACTGTTCTTAAGAGACAAGGAATGTGGAACAAATTATTAAATTAAATTTACATTTAGAGTAACTTTCTACAGACCTATTCTTTAGGGTTTAGGGTTTAGGACATGCATTGACCATCATTGGTATACAAATTTCAATCGTCAATAGTTTCCTTATAGCTACCCATGATATCCACAATGATCTATAATCAATTGATCACCATTTCAATGGTGCACTAGTCTAATAATGAATACAACATTTCATTAATTGTCCAAATTGCTATCATCACCCGTTTGGTTTGAGGTTTTAACATTGACAACTATGATTTCAAAATGGGTCGATTTGATATTTCAAATGTTGCTTAGTGACTTGATTTGTGTAGTGTTCTTCTTGAGGTATCATCATAACTTCGGAGGCATGCCTTTTCATTTCTTGATAGAGTTTGTTATCTTAAAGGGTGATTTCCCATCGTGTGCTTGAGAGGAAGTTGTTGCATTGTATACACAACAATACTTCATTTGCATTTGCATGCTTATTATCATCTTTGATGTTGGAACATTTGATTTCCATTTGAATTGTTCCATCTTCTCTTGCATACATAAACAAATTCCTTGCAATTAGTTTTAATTTGATGTTGATCACGTTCACACTTAGGTGTGAGTTTCATGTGTGAAATTTCATTTTGCATTACTTGATTACATTTGGTTTGATTTCCATGTGTAGTGTTCTTCATCATCTTTGTTGTTAAAATCTCTTGCATTTTCCTTGTAATTATTTTTAATTTGCTGCAAATCATATTCACACTTAAATGCAAGTTGATTTTGTGAGGCATTTTTTAGCCATGTGCGACAACAATAGCAATTGAGGCAAGTTCACAATGCATCAACTTTGCACTAGCCCCCAAGCTAGACATTTTTTTGGCACTAGGAGTGGGGAAAGGAGCGAGGCAAGAAAATGTACCATAACACATGGATGTTGTTACAATAAACAATCCAAATACAAATGCTTAGGATGTGATAAATTGTGGGGACCCCAATTCAAGTTTAATCAAACATTGGTTGCACACATTGTCTAAGGGGGCAAAGGCCATAAAAAATTGCAAGCCTTGGTCAGCTGTTACAATTGTCATGGAGTCCACATTGAATGCATCAAGTGCAAAGGGATGCCAAACACTTGGAACATTTAATGAGGTTTATATGTACATCGTCTTTAGGAAACAAACAACCTTGGGGAACCATTTAAAATGTGCAAGAATATCCACACTACTAGAATATGCATTTTAAACCATTAGAGCATTCCATCCAACTATTCCTATTCACCCACGCCTTGTACAAGGTTGTGTAGGGTTGTATAGTTGTTGTGGACCACTACATTTTCATTATAATGGATCATATGTGGATGATTTCACTACATAATTATTTGTTCAAATAATAAAAAATATATATAATATTTTTTGTCTTGTATAGTGGACCATAATTTCTTCATGCATGGAGCTCTAGATTATCCTACCACCCATCACCTAACATTTTACTCAAGTCTAACACACATTTAGTGCTACAAATGCATACATGTCATTTCACACATATAGTACATTTAATGAGGTTTATGCACCAAATCCTATGTAACATTTGCACCCAACTACAAACCAATTAATGTATGATCATATATTTGCCATACTATATTCATTCATCTAGACCTAACTTTGATCACATGTTGTGTATGTTATGTGAAATACAATAGCTACTTTTGTTACATATGTTTCATATTACAATTCATGCTAGTTTAACAACCTAGGTTGGAAAGGGTCAATATGACCATTGTACATCTATCCAATCCTCCCCAAAATACATACAATTGATTAAACCAACATCATGCATGATTTGGAGATTCATAATCTTTGCAATTTGACATGTTGCAATGTACACACATGAACATAAGACGAAACCTCTCTTGGAAGATCTTGGATGAAAATTTCATCCTTGAAAATAGTGCAAGCTAAAATAACTATTGTGTTGTATGTAGGAAATCCCATGGAGCATAAATGCTTGTTTGGTGAGGATAGCAAGTTTGCCTTGGATAATAGATGGAAGTTTCAAGGGAGGGGAAGGAGACATGCTTCAAGAAGTGGAGAAGTTCCTCTAGGCAACATTTTTTGTTGGTGGGGAGGATTCACATTGCCTAGGGTTAGATATTTCCTTGTGGGGAAGCATACATTGTTTGGGGGATGGGCTTTCCTTGGGGAGGAGGGGATGTAATGAAAAACAAGGGCACACCCACAAACCCTCTAAGTCAATTCAACTCAAGAAGAAGATTTGCAGACATTCAAATGTATTAAATCTCTACTAATAACTTGGATATCATGAACAAAAAATAATCCAAGAACCTATTTTCTACACAAAGAATCAAATATTAAAGGTTTGCAGACATTAAAGAATCAAATATTAAAGATTTGTAGACATTAAAGGTTTCTAGGGGTCTAGATCACTCCAATCTCACTCTCTTGAGCTTAATTGGTCATTCATATTTTTTTTCATTGGTAACAAACTATTGTAATCCCATATTGAACACTTTTTCTCCCAAAGAAGCATAAAAAAACATAAACCTTTATTTCACAACCCCCTTGAACATGATTAACAATGGGATCATCAATTTCAAAAATGACACAATTTTGAGATTTTCACACGCAAACATTGATTGCACAGAAATTGACTCATGAGTTTGACAAAAAAAAACCTAGTCCCTCCACTAAAAACTAATAGTAGATTCCAAACTTAGCAAACACAAATATTTCTTTGGAACTCTTAGTATTAAAGGTACTCTTTTATGAAACAAAGAAATATTACACACAAAAACACCCACATATAACACAATGAAAAGCCAGAATGACTATCCTCGAAATCTTTCAAGCTTATCATCATTTCCCTGGTCATCAACCTTTAAATTTGTTGTTACAACTATGTCTTGTCTATTAAAGCCCACGGTGTTCATAACTTGCAAATAAACAAACACAAAAGAAAAATAGTCGCAACACTCACAATTTCCCTTTCCCATCAACACCAATTGTCTAAAGCAGTGTTATCTTCGACTTTCAACAATTGAGGATACTATTCCATCAACTTTAGAGTTCATCCCTTGTTTTTTCATAAAAGGGAATGGGGTTTTTTTGGGAAAAGTTTTGTGAGGTGGTAAGTGGGGTGGGGGGCAAGTAGGAAAACAAAGGTCTGGGGGAGGCCATATGGTTAAGATATGACGATGCGTTGAGCTTGGGAAGTAGTGGGTTTGATTAACCAAGGGATGGTTAATTGGGGATGGGGCATTACAAGTCAAGGTGTCTGATTTAAAAAATCCAATTAGCAAAACATGTTGCAAACCATGTCACATTTAACTAGTTACATATGTTGAGTGCTTGTTGTATATATCTTAAAATGATTGACTTTTAAAGAATTTACATTTAATTGCTTGGGCAATGATTCATCAAAATCACAAGTATCCCTTGTGAGAACCTCGACACTTTGCTTGGTTGCCAAATTATGAGTTCCAACACAACCTTCAACCTCCATTTCATTAGTAACCTACTAGTTAGCACAAGGTCTCTTTGGCCCAATGATTCCATAACCCTTTGCTACTTGAACGAAGATTTCAAAAATATGCTTTACATGGACAAAAAAGAAGGCATCTTGATTCTCACAAGGGATGGTTTTGTTCGGTAACTTGAGTGCTTTAGCCACTTACCTAGTTCATAATGCCTTGGGACCCCATGGTGAGCTTTGGGTTCACTATAGGATAGGTTTGGGCCAACACCCATGCAAGTGGGAGTAAGGGAGAAAAAAAAATGGACAATGAACATAAGTACTTAGCATAAGAAGACATTGTTGGCCAATAATGTAGGCCCGACCAAATTCATGATAAACCATGGCAGCCAAAATTTCAGAGCCAATCATTTTATTATCATTATCATTATTATTAATATTATTTTGTCTATTGCTTATGATGTTTTTGTTGGATAGGGGAAGTCCTTTTCCCAAAAAATTATATTATTTTTTTTATCATTGATATTCAGAGAATTTTTTATTTAAAAAATATGAAAAAAAGCTTTGATTCATTTGAGTGCAAATAGGATCCATTGGAAATATAACTTTAGGATTGAAAGAGATAAAAAATCATTTAAGATTTTGAGTGAGGAGGAGCCTTGGCATGTAAGGTGCCCATCCTCTTGCTCTTGTTCTTTAAGGCAAAGAGATTTTTGAGTGAGGGTGAGCCATTATTAACTTGCACTAGCAAAAATTTGTAGTGGTTCTTTTACCCTAAGCTAGGGCTAATAATGATCCCCTTCAGCCCTTGTGCCCAACATGTCCACAACTCCCAACTACTACCCCATGATTTCAGACTACTTTGAAGCAAATCTAATAATCCTAGGAATAAGGGATTTCAAGTCAACTGCATGAGATTGTGTGTAATCAGGGGTTCAGAAGCTGAGAAAATCTCACATTTTGTAACAAAGGAAGGGTGTGTCACACTGTGCCCTGCCATATCTATCTATGAAGCAAGGTAGTTTGTTTTGTTTTGTCTTGTTTTGTACCGATTATTAGGTCCACCGAACTGGGATGCTTCAGATCACGTTCTTGGTCTCTTTGTAAAGCTCTCCAGGAGGAGGGAGGGGTGCATCAGCTTGGTTTCATGGTGTTTGGACTTGCAGTGTAGAAGAAGTTCTTGAATATTGAATGATTTCTTCACTGAAATTAAATTAAATCGTAGCTGAGAATTTGGGAGGAATTGGAATGTGCTTTTGGTGTTCTTGGAAAAGATCTTGATGAGCAGGATTTAATGAAATTTATTTGGTAAGATTTGGATTCAGAATGTGGGAGATATTGATTTAAAAAGTGATTTCTGCCACTGAAAATTCAAATAAATTCCAAAAAACCAGGCTTTGGAAGGGAAAATCAGTTGAGGAAGTGGTAACACTTGGGCCAATGGCATAGGCCACACTAGTTTACATTGAAAAGTATCTTAAGGCAAAAGACGAATTATGGAGACTCAAATATTTCACCATAGCAAAAATGTAACTTTCAAAAAATCCTCTAAAAGAAACCAAAATCCTCCAAAATATTATTGTAACTCTATTATAACTAATCTCAAGTTTCAACACAAGCCAAAATATCATCTTTCAAAAATCGCCATATAAAAATAGACCTATTGTTTGTTACCTAGTAGGGGCCAAAATCCCTTAAGCTACTATACTCTATAATGAATCTAAACACAAGGGTATTTAGGGTTTAGGCCAAGAATTATCTTATTATTAAGAATTATCTTGCATTGGCTTTATAATTGCAGACAAAGCCTTTGTTAGTTCCAAACTGATGATTGCTCTCATCAGAAAACCTTTCCAACCACAAATGGAGGGTTGTATAGAGAAGTAGTTTGCTCTAGTCATCATGGGTGCATCATGCATGGTCATATTGTGAAATTATTTTTTTGGGGGTCAAATTTGAATACCTTCACAACATATGTTTCATTTAAAATATATATTTATTAATATAAATGCCAAATACTTGATTTTATGTCTGATATTTCAATACCCAAAAGCACATAATAATTTATACTTTGAGTAGCAAGCCAAATACTAGATCCATAAAAAAATCTCAACTCCAAATAACTTACACTAATCCTATAGCCCTTTTCTGCATACTAGGGTTAAAAATACAAGTTGGAAATAAATGTACATGGTTTCACTACCTAGGTTAGTTATAAGGGTCTGATGCTGAAGTAAATTTGAACTAGACTCCAAATAAGCCTGGGAAGCAGAAAAGCCAGAAGGATGGTGACCAAAAATATTGGCAGGTGTTTTTATTAAATATTTGGCAAGTACCTACCTACCTTCTGGACCTGGCCTCATAGGGATGCATGGTGCTAGAATGGGGGCCTAGTAGGTTGAGGCATCTCCAAGTGGTGCTCAGTATCTGACTCTGAAAAAACTATCTCTCACATCCAAGTTTAGTTATTTACTTTTTTTTTTTCCAACCCTAATCAGAAAACTAAAATTGGGATTACAAATAGGTGAGGGACTACTGATAGCAAACCACCTGGACCAATCATTGGAACAAGGAGCAGTAGTAGTGAGTGAGATCATGTTTATTTATTAAGCTTCAGTGTGGTAAAAAGCGCCTATACCAGACTCAGCAAAACTGTTGTTGGGAAGATGCTGGGCCAAAAACTATGTTGCTGAGCCAAACCCGCATGTTTTGACTTTTCTTCATCCAATTTTAATGTGCAGGGGTCACATTCTGACAGCAGGTGGAATTGCTCTGAGAAGAACACCTTCACTCACTCAGAGAGAGGGAAAAGAAAAGAAAAGAAAATCATTTCTGGAGAATGTGCCTGGGGGAAGAAGGAAGGGGTGGTTCTTTGGTACATAAGATTGACAAACTAATTGTCCCAAGAGAAGAGCCTGCAATAAAATCTGATGACAGTAGTATCAGGTGTGTAGTAGGTTTTCAGGGTGGGAAAAGCCTTTTGGAGCTCTTGCTTGGAAGTGGAAGTGGAAGTAGGAATTTGTTGGTTTTTTTTTGTCTTGTATCTCAACAATCATTCTGAATCATTCTTTCTGCTTCCTTCCTTCCTTTCCTTCCTCTTTCAAGTGAGAGTATTATTTTTCAGATCATTCCAACAGCTTCAGAGCCAAGTGCAAGACAACAAGTCCGAATATTTCGGTGACCAAATCGGTTGTTGTTCTTCCCAAGGCTGAGAATTTCTTGAGCACCGATGAGACTCACCGATCGATTGGGGGTGCCAAAAAAAGGCCCAAAAAAGGCTTAATTTTTTTGTCCTAAGGAGTCATTTATTTTCCTACTCTCACTTATTCCCAAGCTGCCAACCTTGTTGCGGTGACCGATTAGGGGATTTAGATAATAACATACCTAAATTCTAATCATAATTATTCCTTCTTATCTCACAAGACAAAAATGGTTTAAATTTTTTTTAAATTAAAAATCATTTTTTAAACTTCAATTTTTTCTTTTGTGCTAAGTGCAGTGTGGTCATAGGCTCCAAATGCTATGTTGATTCCACATCAATATGGGGGTGCTATGAAAATAATGCATGCAGCAAACCTCTGAAAGGGTGCGGTGTGTGGGCCCTGGGACCGGGGCAGTATAATATATGCCCAAAGCCAACAACAAGCTAATTAGGTGAAGGAAGGATGGTCCTCTATCAAGATTCAGCAAAAAGGTTTGCAACAATTGTATTCCAAGAGAGAGGGTAGGTGAACAACACTTATTATGGCTAATTCACTTATGATTGGCTGATTTACTTGTTTGATCGGTCGATGAGTACACTTAAGAATCTCTCAGAGTCTGACCAACTGTACTCCAAGTGAACTCCCAAAAAAGTGACTAAAGTGTTTCAGTGTTAAAACACATTAGGAGAGCTATGAAGAAGTTTCTAAATTGGGCACAACCATGTTGGTGACAGGGTTAAAAGTGAAAGAAATCCTTAGGAGAGACTAGAGTTACACGTAAAGTCAACCTGTCTTCCCCCCTGTGTTTGAGCCTCCTTTCACCCTCTATCCCCTCTTTCAGTGGTGTCCGCAAAGTATGGAAATTCCATTGAATCTCAGTATGAAATATTGAAACTCAGCATTTAATGCACAAGGTTCGAAAGTAATTATGATAGTTGTAGAGGTAGGAGCAGTGAAAATACATGAAGCAGCAGCAGTGGAGGTGCTCAGGAAAAAGGAAGGACATGATGAAACTCAGTTTATCACCAGAATTGATGGTTTTCAGAGTGTCCCCCTGCCCCCCCCACACTTTTGCAGGTTTTAATAAAATCTCATCCCCTGTATGACCAAACTCAGGGTTCTAATGATGCGTTTTCCTTACTTTACTGATAACTCTAATATGTGAGGAGAGTAAGCTCAATCATCCGCAAATATTGAGACAACAAGGGGATATAGTTGGACAATGGAAGAGTGATAAGGGAAATAATAATATGACAAGAGCAGCTAGTGCAACTGCTTTAATTGCCCCTTCATAGAATAACAAGGTGAAATTTAAGAGATTAATTTTTATTTTCCTCAGGAAATCCTTTAACAGAAGACTCAAAGAGAAAGGGCCAAATTTTTAAATGCTATTTAACAAAAAATTGCCAATACAAAAAAGGCTGGAACTTTGGCGACCTTTTTTATCAAGCAAATTGTCTTCAAATTTTGCAACTCTTTTGTTCATCATTTGAACAATTAGGCAGTCAGAATGTGTGCTATTGTAGTACATAAAGAACTAGTGGATATTTTTCTTAGTTCACATTGTTGTTGGTTTTACAAAATGGGTCCCTTGTATGGAATTCTGCATATGAATAATTTTCTGGCTAGTTTAGGATTTTGTACAATTGGTCCAATATATATATATATATATATAATACTAGTGGTAACCCGTGCCTGCAAGGCACAGCACGGCACTGAAGCTTTTTAAAATTTTCAAACAACCGGTGTGGCTATATAACCACGGTTCCCAAATTTTCAGGAAAAAAAAAGAAAGTCTAAGAACCAGTGCACTTTTTTACCGGTTCTTTCGTAAAACCTCTGGTTTCTCTTTTGAAAGAATCGAAATCGGTGATTCTTTGATTATGGGGAAAAAAATTCAAAGAACCGGAACCAACACTGGAACCAACCACCATTAGCGGGTTATTAGAAAGGTGGTTCTTACCATTCGTTTTCACGGTTCTCAAAAAATCAATGAACTAAAATATGAAATCGGCTGCCAAACACCGGTTTCCATCGGATCACACTGGGCCAGAGTGATTCAACACCCGCCGGCACACCATCCATCCACTGGATGCCTGAACACCGGTTTCCATCGAATCACACTGGGCCAGAGTGATTCAGCATCCACCGGCGCACCATCCATCCATCCACTGGATGCCTGAACTTGTTGTGGATGAACCTGAACCAGTTATAACTGTGTCACAGACAGGCTGACGAACTTGCTGAATATATATATATATATATATATATGGAAAGTGCCTTCTTACTTACGCCTTTAGTAAATTTTTTGCCTTCAAAAGAAGATGATGATAAATTACACACTTACCCTCAAAAAAAATAATTCTCGAGCCATCTTTTGTTAAAGTAGAAATTTCATTGAGGGTAAATGTGTAAGGTATCATTTTCATTTTTTGGGAATTTTTTAAAAATTAATTCATTAAAATATATATATTTTGGAAAAAAATCATGTTCCCTAAGGAAAAAAAAAAGAAGTTTAAGTTGCCCCAAGAAACAACCATTCAAAAACCCTCCTCGATGATTATGAAAAAAATTCCAATAATCGACCGACACTGGTAAGGACTAAAGACCTTGAATAAGGCTGTTCTAGGAATTCAGGTGCCATGCTAAGGGCCACACAGTGAACCAGCACCCACCAGCGCACCATGAAGGATGGATGATAAGTGGTGAGGAAACAGTTTTCCGTTGTGTTCTAGTTCCTTAGCTAACCATGGTGGTTATTAGCTCAGTTACTTTTTTTTAAAATTTACCTACCTACTAACAACTCACAAGCAGGTTGTTGGTAGGTAGGTAGTAAAAACAGCCCTTACCTATGTATAAACCATTTACCTACCTATATATGAGACCTATTTCTAACAGAATAATCTCCCCTCCTTCCCCCCCCCAGTGCACCATGTTACTTACTTACTTACCGTCTGATTGCCAACTGGATGAAAAATGGATGAAAAATGGCTTGGTGTACAACTTGTGAGGATGGGACAAATAACCCAACTGCTGCTAACCCTCTGTATGAACAGACCATGATTAGGCCCCACAAATGCATGAATTGTGTGGATGTGAAACATAATAGGTATTAGCAACAATTCAATCCATTTGTAAAATTCTTTCCGTTGGCATTCATCCACATAACTGAGTTTCACCTTAATGGCCTATCCAGTTTTTTTTTTTTTTTTTTTTTCAAATTTGGGTTAAATTTTGTAGCTTGGCAAAATTTTCAGAAAATGACCAAAAAAAAACATGAAAAAATTCATGATTCTTTTTCACCATAGCCAGAAGTGAGGGGGAACAAAAAAGAGAGAATAAAAAATTTCAGAATTTTATATTTGGTTTTCAGTGTGTAACCATAAATATAGAATGTTGATTAAAGATTTATATTTCATATCTGGTTTATAGCCAGATTTGGCTAAATCTTCCTAGGGATGATCATCCAATTTTTTCTACATCTTTGTGCGGATGATCACCACTTTATGCTACATAATAATATTCGAAAAAAAAAAAAGCACTAGTGAGTAGTTAGTATTTTAGTAGCTAACTACCATGGTTTGCTATAGGATAGGAAATGCAATGAGAAAGTGTTTCATGTCCATACCTCATCCATCCTACATGGTGCACTAGAAAGGGAGGGGGGGATTTGAGGGTTTAGGGGTTTAGGGTTTATGAACCCTAAACCCTAAGACTCAAAGGGACTTGAAGCTGATACCTTACCCTAAGGTCAGTTTTGTAATTAAAATAATCCTTTAAAATGTTGAAGATATGTTTTTTTGTGAAAATATGAAAGTATCCGGCAAGTATCATGGGAAAATAAAGAGCAAAATGCTTGCCGGAGTGGGCATTTCACTTTTCAAAATGCCCCCCCCCCCTTTTGGTGAGGAGAAATTCCCCTAGATAATGTGCCCCTCTAAATACACTAGAAAATTTCGACCAGTAATTGCAATTGCATGCATGTTTTTTGCACATCAAAAAAGAATTGTGAAACAAAGATTAACCCTTAAACATTAGAGAAAGGCAAAAATAATACTGAAAAGTGAACCAATTTGAGGGTGCAATTTCATCAACACAATGGTCGCATAAGATTGCAAAGTTCTTTGCATAAAATGAAAGGATACCGAAATCAACAAAAACTTTATGCAATAAAGTTATCCAAAAAAGTCACCCTCTCTTTCACCCCCTTATCCCCTCTTTCAATGGTATCTGCAAAGTAAGGAAATTTTATTAAATCTCAGTATGAAATGCTGATACTCAGCATTTAATGCACAAGTTTCGAGAGTAATTATAGTAGTTGTACGGGTAGGAGCAGTGAAAAAATATGTAGCAGCAGTGGAGGCGCTCAGGAAAAAGGAAAGGTGCGATGAAACTCAGTTTATCACCAAAATTGGTGGAAAACTAGTTTGGGTCCCAGTTATTTTGTTTTATAAAATTTCATTCCCAGCTACGCATTTGATGCCTTGTTATGCCGAAACTGGCTGTTCTCGCCCCCTAATCGCCTGACTTTACGGATAACTTTAATGTCTATAGTCTATACCAGTATTAGGTGGTTCTTTTTTCTTTTCTTTTTTTAAAGTCACAAATTTGCACAACACCAGTCTTTAGTTTCCCTTGGGTTCTTGCCTCTTTCATAAGTGGACAAATCCATAGATCATTCCTAGCATGGAACGGTTGCCCAAATTTTCCTTCAAAGAATCAAGTAATTCATGTTATCTCACACTTAATGTTGATTTTGCAAGCTTGATTCAAGGTTTGGTCAGTACCGGAGATGCACTCAGTTTGCCTTAACAACCCTTTCAAGGGTGATTTGTGCACAACCATTTGTTTGATCTTGATCAATTTGGTTAATTCCTCTTGTGCATGATTGCCAATGTGTTACATCACAAGATTGAAAGAAAATGCTCGAACCATTCCGTGCATCTATTTATTCAAAAAATCATCTATTATCTCACCAACCCATACTCTTTTACGCAATGGGTTATCAAGGTGAGATTGAACATCAACTTAGTTTGAATTCATTCACAATTATCATGTGAAAGGCATTCATTGAACATTGTCCGCTAGTACACTAAAAGGCAACCCAAAAAACAATTGTCACAAGAAAGGTAGGTATGTAGTACTAGTGAAGAAGAAAAAACATGATCATAACATGCTTGCAAACTTTGGGTTGATATGA
>Ga0116229_10005534_pt1 | contig 20563 bp, 12 predicted proteins | sample S1TSphgellanicum_3_FD_87313 | JGI IMG/M metagenome (GOLD analysis project Ga0116229, IMG submission 87313) | Host-associated microbial communities from peat moss isolated from Minnesota, USA - S1T2_Fc - Sphagnum magellanicum MG | ecosystem: Host-associated > Plants > Peat moss > Unclassified...
CAAGGACCTTACTAGATTGATATGACTTGAAGCAATACCAACCTTATACCCATATCAACCTGATAACAAGGACCTTACTAGATTGATATGACTTGAAGCAATACCAACCTTATACCCATATCAGCCTGATAACAAGGACCCTACTAGAATGATACGACTTGAAGCAATACCAACTTTACACCCATGTCAGCTTGATCCTGAACTTGAGGCAATTTTTCAACCTTGTACCAATTTTATACTAGTTTCAATAGCAGGGAAACACATGCCTTGACTAAAATCAGTGTTGGACCCCAATATATCGATGGTCAAAAAGTCAAAAGACTTCTCTTATCACATGTTTGAAGGAAAATGAACAACATTCTTCACCATTATCATCTATTATCATCAATTTACTTTTGAAAGATAATTTCCTAATTTTTTTGACATGCTTTTATGTCAACTATTGTAGAATAATACCCCCCTTCAATTTGAAGGAAAGAATTGTGTGAAAAGGAGTTCACCAACGAACTTTTGACATGCTAAAAGAAAATTGACACCACAATATTAGCAAGTATAATTTCAATTTTATTGATTCACTATTCTTGTGATTTGAACATTCTTATTTATCATTTTTCAATTTTTGAACTGGTCGGTGTTGGCCAGTTATTACTGCTTTTTTTCATAACTGGTCAGCTAGGTTATTCTTTTTAATTTTAATGTTTAGACCACGCAAGGTATCAATATTAAAAATAAATCAAAACTAAACTCACCTCTTATCAATTTCACTATCAAAGTAATACCTCGGTTATCAATTTACTCTAATTTTTGGGGATAATAATTGCTTATTATGCATGAGGGTTGATTTTCAAATACTCGCCTTAAGAACTACTTGATATATTGTACATAGGGTGAGTTTTAAGATTTAGGTTAATTTTTCTCGTGGCCTTAATTTTTAAAAATAAGGTTTAAACAACGTAACAATTGAGCTAACCATTGTGGTCAGCTAGCAAATTGAAATCCTTTTTTTTATTTTTTTAAATTTTTTTTAAAAAAAGTATTTGACCACCCACCATCCACCTTTAGAGACTTCATTGTGGCCCAAGGCTGTTCTTCATGTTGTTTGAACTTTAGGATTCCCCCTACTTGGCTAAATCCTACCCGATTGGAATCCCCTCTTTCACTTGTGCAAAACAATATTGTTTTTTTTCTCATGCATATTTAGCTTTCAACATTTGGTTATGGTGGTTATTCCACATGAATCTCAATTTCCAATGATTTTTATGCCTGGTTGAAACACTGGATGAACAGTATTATTATCCTTCTCTTGTTTCTGGCATTTAGTGGAGCTACAATTAATAACAGCAAAGAGCTCAAAAAATGCAAAAAAGTAACAAATTAATCTTAAACAAAACATGCCTTTATGTTTCAAATTGGTATATATTGCAGCCCCTAACACATTAATGGGTGTCAAAATATGGATGATTTCATGCAATTAATGTGAATTTATATTAACATTCATCTCTTTGTAGCCAAAGATGAATCACGAGGTGACCAAAAATGTCACTTCTTAGGCAAATAGTAATTGTGCATGGGACAAGTGGGAAGGTTTCTTTTTCAATTTTGTGATGTAGGCCCCTTTGAGGTCCTTAGTACTTACCTGGGATCATCCACAAGAGGAATTAGTCAAATTTGGCTATAGGTTAGAGAGGAAATTAGAAAATTCAAGAATCTTGCCATGTTTTGACAACATCTTTTGCCCAAATATGGCAATTTCACAAAAAAAATTCTCAAAATTTGGTGACTTTGGTGCATTTTTTTTAACAAAAGTCCTTTGTACGAGTCCCGCTATTTTTTTGTTGCAAAGTGGTGAAATTTATCACCAAAAAAGATCACGCTAAAGCCACCGGACTGAGTAGTTGATTGCAAATGAATTCCAAAATGCACTATGCAATTAAATGAGCTAGATTAGCACCTAGACATTTATTGATTACATGATAAGAAAATTTTCTTTCTCTAGATTATACAAATTTGACATTGTATTCTTTTCTTACTGCTATATTCTTGTATGATGTGGTCCAAAGTGGGGAACTTCTTGTTTAAGTGCTAGAAATCTAAAAAACTTGTCTGAATTTGTATAAAGTGAGTACAATTCTGCAAGCATTGAAACCAGCCCATTGTGCAATGAACTAATGGGTCAAGCAACTAAAGTCTATCTAAGTCTAAACTTTTAAGATAAGGTAGAAGACAACAACTTGCCCTCCATGGTCAAGGAGTTGTTGTCATCACCAGGCACAAGAGACAAGCCCCCAATTCAGCAGAGTGTTGTGTGAGTCTCAGGACGTGCTTTGCAGACCATCAGTTTTGACCAGCAAGACATCATCTTCAATAGTTGTGCTTGCCCTCATCAAACTCAGTTAATACATGGAACTTGCACAATGCAAACACAAGGTGAACATCAGATGAATTAATGAATGGCAAGGTGTTAATCTGCTCATAATCATAGAATTCATTAAGTCAAGCCTTTCCCAAAATAAGATCCTGGAAATCTTATGAACTGATACCCAGTTTCATGATTTGGTACCCACTTTCTCTCACTATGTTAAAATCTGGATTACAAAGAATTCATTAAGTCAAGCCTTTCCCAAAATAAGATCCTGGATATCTTATGAACTGATATCCAGTTTCATGATTTGGTACCCACTTTCTCTTCACTATGTTAAAATCTGGATTACAAAGCAGCGAATTTTTTCTTTCTTTCTTTTTCCACTTTTGCAATGTAGCCAAACTGGCAATCATCAACAAAAAAAATTAGCGAAGAATTTTGGCTATAGACTATATATTTTTGGGTAATTGCTGGAACCTGCTGCAGAAATTTGACAATTTCTTTTTTGATTTTCTCAAAATCTGGTGAATTATTCTCCTCAGAAAGTTTTTTAAAAAATTCTTTGTATGTCAAGAATCATATTTTTTCAAGTCAAAAAAATGCAAATAATCTACCCAACAACAAAATAAATAATTATAGTAAATAAATAAAACTGATTATGAGATCCTGACTATAGTCCCAAGTATGGGATAATAATATATTTATTAATTAAAGAAGGTGGGTAGGTTTTTGTTTTGTTTTGTTTTGTTTGTTTGTCATGTTGAGATGATCATCTCCCAATCCATAGTCCCTCCCCCATCTCTTGTATTGTTGGAAAGACCTTGATGAGTTCAGGTGCAACCAAGGTGATCTCGGGAATGTTTAGACTTAAAATTTATTGGATATTGAAACAATCTTGTCATTGATAATTCAATAAAAGAAAAACTAAAATGTTTAGGGAAATCAGGGGCACACTCTTGATATATTGTTGGAAAGCCTTTAAAGAACAAGATTTTATGGAGGCAATTTCATAATTTCTAAACCTATTAAGGTGTGCGAGATATTGATATATATATAATGTTTAAAATTTAACCCAGAAACAAAAAAAACCAAAAAAAAAAAACCCTAATTATCACTAGGGTTTTCATCAAATTTTTTATATAAAAAATTTGACACAAAATAGAAAAATTAGTCAAATTTACACTAGAATTTATCAAAAATTTCCAAAACTTTCACTTTTTGGGGTTGAAAAATCAACAAAATATCTCGGAGGAAAAAAAATGACTGTGGTGAAATGGTAAAATGGTAAAATCCCATGTATATATACATTTACCATGTATACTCCTCAAAATAGTAGCAGTATTCACAGCCCAAAACAGTTTCCTTTTTGGGAGCTCATTTGTTTCTAATTGAAACTTTGTCTCAAACTCACATAAAATAGGTAAGTAAACTGAGACCTCTTGCCAACAAATCCCTTTTAACATGGCACACATCTCAAGTATGCATGAACAAGTAGACTATCTGCTGTACTCATCATATTCAGCCATGCAATGCATCTTGCACAGCCCATTACTACCACTACTGTAATTGATATTGCAGTCTCTCTGTTTGATCAGTTGTTATATACATGTGTGTGTGTGTGTGTGTGTGTGCGCGTGCGTGCATGTGTGGTAAAGAGTACAGACCTTGCCTGGACGTCATCTCCTGCGTTCACTTCCACACAACACCATGGTGAATATGAATGTATGTTCTGCACTAGTCATGATCATCTCCGGTGCAACCCATCTGCTGCAATTCCTGATCTGTTTCTGTTCCTTTCATTAGAATCAAATGCGTTTGTAATTCCCATAGCAATAAATGGATGTTGTGGTCGTATTATGTTGGAAGTAGTCTAGTGTTTTGCCAAATTATGGATAATATGTACAAACACAGAGAGAGACAGAGTGAGAGAGAGAGAGAGAAAGAGAGAGATCTTACCACATCAAATACCTGTTGAGAGGTTTTGTATCCCGGGTGGTAGAGATTAGACACGGAGATGATTTCAGGAATTTCTGTTGTTTGGGAGCCATATTATACTGGCCAATTTTTCACTGGGATATTGTGCAGGGGGTGAATAGTTTCAGGATTGCGCTTGCAAGGGCAGCGGTGCATCTTCAGGGTGCGCAATCTGGTGACTCTTGCATGTTGCGCCAGCTTGGAACCCTGGGAGGACTGCATGATGCTGCCAAGTACATTAGTGCCATGGCAGGTGTCACCAAGATGAGTGCTGAAGAGGTCGAGCACCTGCATCATGCAGCAGCAGCTGCACCCAGCCAACAAAGACCTGTACTTCTCCGGACTTCAAAACACAACTTATCAGGAGGAGCTGATAATATTCACCATGCTCAGTGCGTGCCTTCTCATCTCTAGTGTCTACTTCAAGGTCTAGCTGAAGCGCTAGATTTCTCTTACAGATAACAGCTAGTATATTCCAATCTGTAGAAGAATTCACCTTAGATGTCACCAAGATTCATAATCCACTACTTGATTCTCATTGCTGCAGTCTGGATTAACAAGATACCATTTACTTTGAATATTTGTGCGAACTTGTGAACTTGTGTGATCACTGATTGCAACCCATATTGCGTGCATGTCAATATTGAGCAGCTGGGTGGAACCAGCAGTATACCCACTGCTGGCTATGATCAGCATAGCATTCGGGCTAGGGATGATGACGATGTATAGAGAACTTGTGGATTCCCCAACAGTACTCATCGACAAGCGGAAGCGGGTGGGACTGGTGGAGATGGAGGACCCAGAATGGACATCAAAAAAAGGGGAGCAGTTTGCCACCACTAGTCCATTGAAGCACATGGCCATGAGCAGGAACATTGCTGCTGAAAAGACCTCTGTTGGAACAGCCAGCAATAGTGCAGCACCATTAGGAGGTGGCTTATAGATTTGTTGCGGCACTGCAGATACTTACACTGCTGTGACCACTAGAAAATGCTCTCATCACTGTTGCCAATATCTTCACTTCTCAGCTTCATGTATCATAACTGCAGCTTTGAATTTCCATCGATGTCATTACCTGATGAGCCTCTTGCAAACACACTGCACAAAATTTTACAGCTTTATTCATCATGGAAGAAAAACCAAAGTTTGGTACAGGTTCCACTTTGGTAGACTTAGTTAAGGTGGACTAGAATAATTGATGTTTCTGATACACACTGGCAACCCATTGTAGTACTAAATGGATGCTTCGGTGAAAGAAAATCAAAAAAAAAAAAAAGCCACCCAATTTTATGACAACAAAATGTTATCTCTTCTAAAGCAACAAATTGTCAAGAAAGCTGACTGTTTTTTCAGCAAAGTCTGTGTGTTGCTGCTCAAGACTTATCGTTGCAATTTGATCAGGAGCTTGGTAGCCATAATCACCTACTTGATAGTGATTTGCGCCAACGATAGGAATAAATTCTGTGGTGTTCAAATTCACCAAGGGACCAAATCCTTTCGGTGGTGGATCCACATACAAATAACGGTATCTTTCATAGCCACCTGCGAATATGTCATCAAGAGTCCCATACATTTGTAGCACAGGCAACTCAGACTGGGTTAGGTTTATCAACCATCCACCTGCATGAAAGACTGCTGCATATACTTGATTTCCATAAGCACCAGCATATAGACTTGCCCCTAAGCCACCTAGTGAATGGCCACCAATTGCCCATCTATCCTCAGGGACTACTGCAACATCAGCAACAGAACCTGTTATTTGATCACTCTGAAGAGGAAGAGACACAAAATCTTTGCAGATGTCAACACTTAGAAAATGCATTCGTTAAGGGGGAAATGAGATAGAAGAACGAAATACAAGAGCTTCAACAATGTTCATTGCAATAAGGCAATAGTGTGTTATGCTATTCTGAATGTTTTTGGTTTTTAGCTGCAGCAAAAAGACTGCACAAGCATATATCCACCAAACTTTTGTTCAAAAATATGAAGTAAAATTCTGCATTTGTCTTATCCCAAAAGTTAGTGATCTTGCTCAATAAATGACCTGAAAGTAAGAGCTAGAATGGTCTTGTGCTGAGACAACATGCACCAGATATGCAACAGCTCCATTGCTTCCCCAATCAAGCAAAATTCAAAATTTGCAAGGCTGCCCCTCACATACCAGAAAATGCAGAGATGTTGGAGTTGAGTACAACATTTGCATCTGCAAAATTGATCCCAGCATTACACAGAGGTAGCTGGACAATGACAACCATGTGCCCTCGTGCAGCAATCTCAAAAGCTAGAGGAAAGTATGCACGGCCATCCACTGCAGCACCAGGGTAGTATATTAAACCCCCTCTCATCTGACTGGGGGTGAATATCCACCATACCCGCTGGAAGAGAGACCTAAGCCAATGGTTAGCACCTCCATGCACATTGTAATACCTCCAAAATTGAAATTGCAGCACAGTAACTTGAGCACACCACAAATGCAAGATGGTAAGTATCTGTAAACACACTATTGAACTGTAATGGAGACGCTCAAATAAAACCATTGGACTTCTCAAAATGCTCAGAATTAGAATGACTATATGTCTGAGAGCCCACTATCTGAGAGGTACAGGGCTATAGTACCTGTGGGCTGGTTCCAGGAATTGGAAACTCTGTGAATTTCACATGAATATCACCTGGGTAAGGTTTTGAATCATTATGCCCTGGGGTGAGCTTTTCATTGTCCCCATAGGAAAGTGCCTTTGCTGAGGCAACTTCCCATTGAGAGTAAAAGAGCGAATACAATAAATACTGTGCAATGCAAACTGCATCATTTGAGGTCAAACCCCCCTGACGATTGCAATATGGGTGTAGATCATTGCCCTTGCATTTACTGTGTACAAAATCAAAGTGACCCAAATTTGGAAACAGCAGAGTGCTGGTGTCCCCTGCAAGAAATGTGACAGAGATTCACCATTTTTAGAAGTGTTCTATGCATACATGTTGCTTAACTTGCTACACTTTCCTTTCACCACATCCCAAATTAGCATTTATGAACCTATGACCCTGGAAAAAGCATGTGCTCTATGCCTCTCTATACCAGACAACAGGAGGTCAACATTGTTGGCAAACAATTTGATTTGCAAACTCATGTATTCCCACAGATTGGATGACAAATCAAGACTTGTGAAATAGCAGTATTGAGGTTGGCTAATAACAAGTGCAACATCTAGTGCTCATTCTTCTGTTGCTCCAAATTGGTGACCTGAATTCTACATGATTTAAACACACAATCCCATTGCAAGCTGAATGCTCAGCATTAGGCTCTTGACTTGCAAAAACACCCAGTATACTTGGTTCCATCACCAAAGAAACAAAAAACCTTGCCAAGTCAAATGCTCAGATTGAAGCTCAGCAATAGGCTTGAAGAGCTTGCCATAAATTCCGGCTGCCAATAATTTCACCTCTGTGACAAAATACTCGCAGAAGAAGTCTTCAGGTAGACTGATGAAATAAGGAGGAAAATTCGATTACCGGCCATATGGGAAAACGATTTGGTGATCATTTCCGGAGTCACCAGAGTGTCCTTTCCACCATAAATGACTATTACCAAGAGATTGAGTGCCCGTGTATCCAAATCCCCAGGCAGTGCAGCTGCCAACAAGATAAGGCCCTTAACTTTAGGTTGTAGAGTAACAGCCAATCTTGCTGCCACTACCCCACCATTGTTGCCATGTCCCAAAAGAGTCCAATACTCCACATGCAGCAATTGCATCATGGCACAAACCACATGCTCTACTGTTGCATTCTCCACAATTACTGCATAGTAGCCATAGAGCGCTATCTCTGTCCCCCATCCAAAAGTTCACTGCAAAGATCACGAAAAGTTCACGAAAACGTCATGCAATAATTCCGACCGATAGGAGAGCAAGGGGTTACAGTACTATGAGACCATGAAAGCCCACGTATAGGGTTTAGGGTTGAAACCCTGGTTGTTGCAGCTAGAAATAACATGACAGAGGTTCTTGTTAAGAGAAGAGATTGAACCCAGAAAGGAGAGCCAGACAGACAGACAGACAGACAGACAGAGAGGAATTTAGCTGTAAGCTTACGGCGAGCGTAGACAGCATAAGCTTCAGGCGCCACTCCGAGCTCTGGCAAAATCACCATACCGAGCGTGATATTATTCCCTGCCGTATTCACGAAGCTATAGGGAATCCCGGGAGTGAAAGGAATCGTGACACTATTCGCCGTGTTCACAAAGCTATAGCCGATCCCGCGAGTGTAAGAAACAGAGACATTGTCCACGGCACGCATTGCAGCCATAGCCTCTTCATCCGCAGGGCACAAGGCAACACGAGCCGACGCAACGCATTGCACACTACACAGAAGAGCCAGCAACAAAAACATAAACAGCAGAAGAACAAGTCCTGAGATCTCGGGACTGCGAGAAGAAACAGAAGAGACATGATTGTCTGCGGGGCGCATCGCAAGCTCTGGCCGCTTCATCTGCAGTACACAAAGGAAGCAACAACTGGCGGCAGAACGTATTCTACACTACCTATCACAAAATAGGTAGAGATCTTCGACAAGAGGAAATAGCCAAATTTGGCTAAAGGTCAGCAGAGAAGATAGTGCAAAGTTTTAAGAATTCTGCTATATTTTTGGTGACATGTTGGAACCTATTATCTAAATATGGCGATTTCAGAAAAAAAAAACCCTTGAAATCTGGCAACTTCAGTGCATTTCTTTAAGAATTTCTTTGTATGATTCACATTACATTTCTTTTTTTCACCAAGTGGCAAAAATTCTCCTTAAAAAAATAATTTTGAATTTTTAAAACTTTTTTTAAAAAATTTTCAAAAATTTAAATTTTAAAAAACCTATGGGCCTAAGGAGTTTTAAATGTTCATACCATTATTTGAAAGGGCTGATATTTATGAAATGGGAAAACTTTTGACATGACTATGGAATAGGGAGGCCACATAGTCCAATCACTTATTTGATTTTGAAGTTTAGATTATATCGCAATACCAACCTTTTTTTTTTACTGATGAATAAAACGATAGCCGAAAAGCAATAAGGCCGCCCCCTGGCCTTGCGAAATTCCTTAAAGAAAAAACAAATGTTAAAATCCTTAAATTTGCCAAATACCATCCACTTTAGAGCACACTTTAGCCACAAATACCATGACTTTAAGGCACATCCATTCTCTTTTTGCCACTACTTCTTCATAGAATCCTTTACATTCATTCCATGCTAGAACCTTTCTTGTTAGCACCATGTTGCAAGGACATGAAATGAAAAACGTAGTTGAGCTTTCATTGATGTGAAAGAGTGGCGGGGTTTAACGTTTAAAAAGTTTGTACAATGTTTCTACGAATGATTGTTCCACTCACATAATTGAATGCAAGTTTGTCGCATTTGAAGTTGGAATTTAGTGAACCTTGGACTTGGAGTCAAGGTGGTGCTTAGAATGTAATAGATTTCAAGCTTTAGTTCAAGAAACTAAGTTTTATTCCTTGTTTAGTATACTGATTCCTCATGGTTTTTTGCTCCCATTATGTTGGTTTAGGAATTGGAGGAGGTGTTCATTATTGATTGATTACAATGACTAAATAAATTAAAGCTACATTGTTGGAACATTATTTTCAAGGTAGTGGAAATGTTGCAAATGCAAACCTTTCGGTCATGCTTTTTCAAAATCAAGTTGAAACAGAGTCATCACAAGCAAGTTCATTTGGCACCAAAACAAAACTATCAATGACAAGAAAGCGTAGTAATCCTAATATCATCTTGGTTTGCCCTAGAGGATTGCTAATGTTTTTAGCTCATACACCCAACTTGGTTGAAATCATCAATGTTGGTGAAGAAGCAATATTTCAAATAATAATAAGAAATAAATAAATAAATTTACAAACCTTCTAAGAAATGCCAAGGTTTTTGAGCAACATCTTTTCTTGGGCAGAAATGCTACAAGTGAAAGATGGAAAAGTCCACAATGTTAAGTGTGGTCTGTGCCCTAAGGTGACAAGAAAACACCTCATTTTTGGTCTCAACACACTTGAAAAACATGCAAGCAAAAGAAAGGTTACAAAAGACCTTCCACACCTAGGGGTCAAGAAGGATTTTTAGCTTATTAACAAACAATGTTAGCATTTGAAAAATGCAATGTGTACATGACCCAAAGTCAATGCATTATTTTGTAACATGTGCAAGTTGGGGTGAAAGATGAAAGGGGTAGAAAAACGACAATAGTTTGCCACAATTTTTCATTTTCTTCAACAAGGGTGGCCAATGTTAGAATATGAGGTTCTTAAGCCTCTATTTCATTTCTTAGGTGTCCCTTTGTTGGCTAAAAAAATAGTGGTCTAACATAGATGGTGGGTTATGGCATATTTCATGTATAATCAAATGAAATCCAGAGAAAAATGAATGTTTCAAGTGCCTTTTGATACTTAACACTAACTTGTGATAAAGTGACAACAATTGGCATTCAATCTTGGGTATGTCAATTCATGCCTATATTGTTAAGGATTGGACTTGGTCATCAATTTTGATTTCTTTCAAACGTGTCATTAAAGGCAGGAATGCTAACAATTTGACCAAGGTCATAATGATGTGTTGGAAAATGAAGGAGATGTGTCTAAATCTGAAATCACCTTAAAATTACAACACAAGAATTGTAATTATTAATTACCAACTCAATTTGTTTTAAATAACCCTTAGTGGTTATTGCAAAATAGAATTTGGCAAGTTTTTACCATTTAATTTTTGTGAATCACCTTGATATTTTGGTGTGTCACACATTTACCACTGCTAATCAAATAACCAAGAAACCAAAATCACCAAAAGGTGATGCACTTGAGGTACCACCAATAAAGTGTCAACAAAAACAATAGTTCGCCCAAAATCTAATTTTAAAATGAAATATTTTGTGACATGGACACAAGAGAGTAGATTCGAAATATTTTGAAGTATAAATATGAAAACATAGGTCACTAGATTTCGTTTATGGGAAATTGGATATAAAGTTTGAACAACTTTGGTATCATAAAAATAAGTTGAAAGTATGTTTGAAACTAACTAGGTCAAAATGGTGTTTAAACCTACTTCATATCAAAATTTTGAAATGTTATGATTATATCATGCATAATTTAGCGACACATAAATATCTTTTAAATCAATATTTCATCTACATGTAGCCCATTTTGTAAAATCAAACACCTTATGCAAGTAGAAACATTTTTTAAAATTCTACTTTCAAGATAAGGTTTTTCATAATTTTAAATATAAAATGGAAGATTATCATCATGTTAATTATTGTACAATATAAGATTTTTATTTTCAATACATTCAAAAAATTTCATAACTACTTGTAATTTTTTTGACATAGAGTAATGAGCTATCTATTTTACCTTGCTTGCACCCAACAGTCATGCTTTAAAATTAGGGTTAAAATTAAGGCTAATTCACATAAACTTCATGTTGCCAAATGGCACCACCCTATGAAAAATTGTGTCCGTCAAAACCACATTACCCTACAACTAGAATTCAAAAACAACTCATATATAACTATTGTGCAACTATCCTTTGGGTATTACAACTAATGTGCAACTATCCTCCTAGAAATACGATGTATTAATAAATAAATTGTCACGTTAGAAAATCAGTTAGTTGTACTATAATTGCAAGTGAATTGAAAATGGATCCTTGGTATATAGAGCTTTGATAACCCCTAGGAATTTATCTTGTTGTTTGTTATGCAAGTTGCAACTCAAAATTCCATTGCTTTAGATTTCAACATGCTTTCAATGTCCAAACTCCATTATCTTTCATTAAGTCTAAGTATGGTAATGTAGTATTACCCTTTCCAATTTCATTAAATTTTTTTTAAAGTTCTACATTTATGTTTTTGGGAACCAAAGATCAATTGTTGAAATTCATCACTCAAGCTTTCAATGTTCATTACTCGGGAGTCAATGCTCACTCATCTTTTGCAACTTAATCACAACTAGAATGAAATTTATTTGTTGCATATTTGTGAATTAAGAATTAGGGTTTCAATTTGAGGTTCAAATTCTAAGTTTTTTGAATCCTAATTCTTACACAATTGATGGCATGCCCATTATTTTAGCTTAATCTTTTCAAAATTTTGACTAATTCTTATCTTTTTAAGGTTTGGATTTCAAAATTTAAGGTTTTCAACTTTAGTTTCTTACTATAAATTTTTGTGTATTATGTAAGCTTTTGCTACAAGATTTTTAACACTTAAGTCTTATAACAATCTTTCTAAGTCCTATTCCCTGCTTAGTGCTTTCATCTTGAATTTCACACCCTAATCACTGGAAACACCATAACACCTTTACAAATTTCTAAGAACTTTAAGTACAAACCTCTCAACCCTTTATTTTTGCCCTTCAAAATGAAATTGGGCCATCATCTTCCTTGCCACCAACATTTAATAATAGCCCACCCATCATCTCAACAAATTTAAATCTCCTAAAGATCTATCCTATAGAGTTCTAAATTTTTTTTTTAAATTATGAAAGTTTTAGAAAGTTTGAAAATGCATGGACTGGTCACCTTTTGTGGGTTTAGTTTGTTGTCTATGATAATGGCCAAATGCATTGGATGAAATGCATGATTTGCACATTTGTGGAAAAGAAAAAGAAGTTATTGGTTCTCAAGCATGTTGGCCACCAAAAATGCAAAGCTTCCATTCCCAATATTGATGCAAAAATATTTTATGAGCAAAATCTCAGTGCATTCCAAAAATGAAAAGTTTAGCACTCTTAACAACAAAATTTTGGTGACAAGTTATTTGTCCTAGACCTACATTTCATGTGTAATGTCACCTTTGACCACAACTAGAAATATGTGTAATGTGTTATGCTAATCACATATTTGCTCACAATCATCCCATGAACAATTTTGAAGGATTCAAAGCCTTATTGCAAATGTTGAAAGTTAAGAATACTAGAAGGGTATATTCACAATCAAGGTACCCCTTTTTAGACATTGGACTCAAGGACTTTGTTTTTGCTATCTTCTAAATATAAAATGTATATGAAATAAATTTAAGTGAAAAACATTGGATAATTCAAATTATGGTAATTTCCATGTGTCAGTGATTTTTCATATGCATATGTAATTATGCATAAATATTTTGGTAAAAAAATAAAAATGCAAAAAATGAGTAGATAAGTTTTTATATATAACTTAACATGTTTTTTTTTTGAAAATTTCCTACACATTTTGTCAACATTTGGGGCCACAACTTCTAAGCCTTATGAATACAAAAAAAATCAACCAAATGGCTAAAAAAAAGGAATCATTTTCCCTTTTGCCTTTTCAAAATGGATTTTGTAGCTTTCAAAATTCTTATGTTGTATATTATTTAATCAAATGCAGTATATGAACATTGCCAAACATAGATATATGCATTACTTATCCATGAAAGAAAATTAAAGTCAATTGCATTGTTTAATACATTCCTTTTGATTCCTTTACGATGAAAATTACAATTAAAACAAATACTCAAATTATTTAAAGGGACTCAAAAGGACATCTATATTATATCCAATATATTCTTGGATTTTTTTTATTAGATTAACAAGACATCATTCTAATTATAGTCATATACTAATCCACTATAATCATGAAATAGTAAATGTAATAAAAATCCAAAATAGTCCTTTGCAATCCTTTTATGTTAAATCGTCCTTTTGGGTACCTTGATTGTGAATATGCCTAAAAGGAAGGTTTAAACACATTTTTCAAGAGGGGGCATGGTTAAAGTTAAAACATGGCCAAGGTCATGCACAACATGTTGTTGGATGACACAAAAATTGAATTTGTAACTATTACCTTCATTAGCATTTTTGTAAATGAAATGACAATCATTAACAATATTTGATGGTTGTTAATCCAATTATATGTGGTGTAAGCTTGGAAGAGGATTCTAATCATCTAGTGGGTTGAAATAATCTGTGTCTTTGTAACATTTGATAATAATTTTGCTTTGATGCTTAAGGTTTTCTTGGATTTTGGTGGATTAAGGTTGGAAAATTTGGGAGCCAAGCTAGTTAGCATGAGGTGTGAGGGTAGTAACATGTTCCAAGGTCATTACATTAATATCACACTATAATTTAAAGATAAGGTTGTTGCCTTTTTCATTAAGGTTCATTTTTGTCTGTCTAAACAAATTCAGCAGTGGTCACTTTGTTGGAATTGATTTGGTGAAAAAATAGAAAGTTTATTACAAGCATTGTATGTTTTTTTTCATGGATAGTCCCAAGAAGTTTCTAGAATTCCAAAAGCTTGTTGACTTGATCAATAGCAAAGGCAAAAAATTGGTCAAATTTTTCAAAACCCATTAAATCTCAATGTTTTATCCAACAAAACACGTGTATGCAAAATAGCGCCCTCTTATTTATGAAGATGCATGCCAAAAGTTCCAAGAATGAGGTTGCTTTGAAGAACCTAAATGTTTTATGTGACATCAAGTTCATTCACCAATTCCCTTATATCCTTGCTATGTTTGAATGTGTCCATGTTGCATTGATCAAAAGTGCACAAAGTTGAGATGGGTGTTTATGACTTTGTGCAATCCATCAAATTTGTCCAACAAGAGTTATATTGGCTCCATTGTGATCTTTTTGCCAAAGATGAAGATTTAACTTTTAATGATTTCAATTGAATTAAAAGATGTTAATTAATGATAGCCTTTGTTAAGGGTAGAAAATTTACCTAAACCATGTAGTCCTAAGGGCCTCCTAGTAACTACATAGTAGTAGATTACTAATCATTTTTTAATTTATCTTGAGAATGAAGTCATTAGGTTAATTAGCCCACTATGGAAATGGGTGATTGGTAATTATTTACTAATCAATTAAAAGGGATTTGTGTAAGGATTAGGTGAACTTGGGCTTACTTTTGTGGGTGGAATATGAACCTTGCACGTGCTTTATGGAAGAAAAGGATTAAGAGATGGATTTCCCATCATTTTTGTATGGAAAATTCTTGAATGAATGAGGGAGAGATATCTTATATGAAGAAATAAGGAATGATGCAAGAGAATGTGTGAAGGTCGAGAAATTTATTGTGTCTTATTTTTATTTTTTATTTCTTTATCTTTTGCTTTATTTTCCTTCTAGAATAATTATAGTATATTGTAGTTTGAAGTAGAATATAATAATTCTCACATTTGTTTATTCTAATTTTTTTGTATTACATCTAGAACTTGCTTTCACTAAAACCCCCCATTTTTTGTTCATGATTCACAACAAAATCCAGATAGAAATTATCAAGGTGATTTGTCGGCATATTCTAAACTCCTAAAATCCACTCAAAGTCACAAATTAAGGCAATTTTTTAGGTCATTATTGCTTCACAGTTTACGACAATCATAAATCAAAACTTGAACCATGCACTTATATCCATCCTCTTGTGGGAGTAGGATTTTGTTTAATGAAAAAACTAATCATTATATCCTTAATAACAAACCATGAATAGAATATTATTTATTAATATTGATTTACACAACACTACCTTATATTTTATAATCCTCCCTGAAACACAATAAGTTGAACTAGCAATTGAAATATTTACTGTTGCATATGGTCTTAGAACTCCAGGCTCATGCCATTAAGCATTGAGCCCACACTAGAAGAAATAAATTTACATTCCTCAATTTTGAAACCAAAGATAGTTCCTAGGCCTCAAGTAATCAATGGTATTGTACCTCATGGTAAAGTAAGTTGTTAGTTGGCACCCCCAAGAAAAACCAAAAAATGCAAACATGCACACCACACATGTTATTGCTGAATTTTATGCTCTATAACATGGAGATGATGCACATTGTTAGTAGATGAAATAATTTTAGTGTAGTTAATATAACTTCTAGCTAGGTCTATAATATAAACAATGAATAAACAATGGCACCCATGCAAGATTCCCACATCAATTATTCTTTGCTTAGTTCAATTGAATTCATGATGTTTTGAACATCATTACGGGACACAATGTTTACCTTGTAATTGTCATGCTTCTCAAAAAACATGTGCCACAAGAAGCTGAAGCAATTTTTGTGCCAGTAGCAAGTTGCTATCATATAACAAAATGAGAAATAAACTGCATCAACATTAGGAAAATCAAAAGCCCAAACAACTTTATATGTTCACCACTATTGTTTCAAGGCAACAAAGGAAACCAAAACTTTAGAGTTCATGAATTGAAAGAAACTAAACAATATAGATTAAGCAAAACTATTACCATGATGATGGTGACATTTGGATTAGTGGGCATTAACATTTCTTTGCCAATGGGCCCTATGATTGTCATTTTCAAATCACTTAAATATTCAATTAGCCACACAAAAAACTATGCCCCATGAAAAAAATTCTACTAGTAGCCTCCATACAAATCCTTCTTGAAAATTGTTGAGGTTTGACTCACCTTTAAAGTCTTTGGGCAAACATAGAACCTAATATTACATTATTTAGGAATCAGTTTTATAATGGGACATACATTGAGAAAAATACAAACCTTTAAGCTTTCAAGTATCCAAAAACACTTTGTTAAAAATTGTACAAAGGAATGGGAGTTCATAACATACATTCTTGAAGGGACTCAAACTAGTCATCATAACCTTGACACCAACACCAACACCCTCAATGTTTGAAATAAGGGATAACCAATCTAAACAATTTAAACAAGCATTTATTACTGTAAGGATTGAAAATGGCCAGAAGCTAGATGGTTAGTCAATTGGGAGGTTAAGAAATGCAAGTTCATTACAAAGGAAGTTTGAGCAAACACCCTTGACCACCTCGCCCTTGTCACTGGTCTAAACAAGTCTTTTCACACACAAGGACACCTATTTACCAAACATTGTTCACATTAGTGAACATTCTCCAATGTTCAGAACAAATAAAAACACCTCCACGACACACCTACTAAAAACTAATGCCCAACAACCTAAGAAAACCTTTAAAAAATTTAGTTATAATTCCACAAGTCACCTACTCACATTGGATGTATGTGACAAATTTGCAACAATTGTAGAGAAAAGGGCTTAGGGTTAAGCTTAGAATCTTGTAATCCCCAAAATTGCTTGGAACACTATTTGGCTATGGAGTATAACTGCAACTTTTGGGGCTTGCCAATGGCATTAGTAGCAAATGGCATTACACCAATAAATTAACCTTTTTTGTAAGGACCTTACTTGTTGCAAACAAAGAAATAAAGCCTATCAACAATGTGAACAATTATGGATCTCACCAACAAACCAGGCAAACTAACCATCCTCTAACAAGAAATTCAATTAGATGGTTTTCAAAGCAACATGTACATAATCAATGAGTTTGGTTCTCAAATTCAAAACATCAGGAAAGTTCAGAAAATCTCTTGATTGAACTACAAAAATGAAATAAGGATTCATTAATAGAATGTTGTTTTGTAGACAAATGATATAATTATATTTCATCAAGGGCAAAACCTTTAGTGGTGAAAACCATGTGCCATGTTTTGCTGGGAGCATCATCACCCACAATCTTAATGTTCTTGAAAATCAATTTACAATTTTGTTTGCTGTTGATCACAAACTTTCAAACATATGAAATTGTTATTAAAAGGAAAGATATGATGGCATTTTGACCTAGCTGGTAGTTTATAGTGCTAAAACAATGATAAGATATTTACTAATGACAAAATATCATCTTCAATATTAATTGATTCCAACACTTGTCACATCTTGACATTCCTTGTTGTGTAATGCAAATATGAGTAGTGCATTGCAAGATAAAAGTCCCTATGTATGAGTTTTGCAAGTGTTACAAAATTTGTTGTCAAACTTTAAAAATACCTTATTCAATGAATATTTATCATGTTGATGTGTTTTTTACATTTTTGGATTACTATTTTATTAGCATTATATATGTGAGTCCCTTTTTAAATATATATTCTAAAAAATTACGTTTTGCATTAAAGTCTTGAAGAGATGTAGGAAAAACTACAAGTGTGACACCTAAAAAGGGACATTGTAGCATGCTTTCACCCACTATGTAAGCCTAGGTAAAGTCTATGTAGAGGGTACCTAACTATGCTTACATAGGGGCCTATATAGGGGCTAATTAAGGCATGGTTATGTATGTAGCTAAGGGCTACCTAGGCATACATAGGGGTAGGCCTATATTATAAGGGTTATGTAAGGACTATGTGGCCTTATGTAAGGGTTATGTAAGTTTAAGTGTAGGTTATGGAGGCCTATGTAAGGGCTATGTAAGCTTAGATAAACCCTAAATAACTAAACATTTATTGGCCCTACATAGCTTACATCATATGACCCTTACATTATTTAGCTACCAAATCTATGCAAACCAAGGCCTACCTAGGTTAGCATATGTTCACTTAGGATAACCTAGGTTCACATAGGCGTACTTATACTAATATGGGCCTATTATTTATTTACCTACCTACCTACCTTACTTTAATTTCCTACCTTTTAATTACCTATTTGTGTGACCTACTTCTAACTTACAAACACTTATGTAGTATTTTGTTTTCCAAAATTTGTGGTTATACATGCATATGTCCTATTTGGCTCCATGTTTCATTTGACTACACTTTTGTCCTTTTTGATTAGTGGTGTGCACATTTTTCTTATTTGACTACAAGTATTAATTGACAATGTGTCTCATTTGATTACACTCATGTCCATTTTGACTAAAAAGGTTCATTTTTTGGGTCATATTTGATTAAATGTCATATTGATGAAATAGTCAAAAAAATCATTTTAATCAAATGGACCAATCAAAAGAGATATGTCCTTTCAACCCCTAGGGGCTTTTAGTCAAATTGACCAAACTTTTAGTCAAAATGAACATGGCAATCAAGTCGGATCACTTGAAAACCCATGAATTCTTGTAGTGATCCTAATAACACATTATAAAGTTATTCATAAATTACCCCAAACATGGGATGAAATTGTTCATTAGGGTCCAAAATAGGTCGAAATGAGAGGTGAACATTAAATTGTTTAATTAATTTACATTGGGTGCCATAGTCAAGATCAAACGTTTTTTTGCACCTTCACAAGTGCTAAAAAAAGTTCATCATGTATGTGATTCCCACGTAAATCTTGAAATGGACAACCAAAGGAAGGTTGTTATCATAGTTGCATTAAATGCAAATCATAATAGAATTCAACGATCTCATGTTGAATTTTGCTATTTGATCAAAATGTTTTTTGAATTTTATAAAGAAAAACAAAAAATTTTGTTTAATGATCAATATTTTTCTTAGCATAATTATTCTTTTTCTTTCCATATATCATGACCTCCCCATTCAAAGATATGGAAAAATTCGTAGTACTTATGAAAATATGTCTTTCCATATTTCAACTTGACAATGTGAAAGGGTAATTTATAGAAGTCTTGAAATTGTTCGAGCATACAAAAAATCATGGTGTTTTTTATGGTGGTTGGTAATTATGATTTGCTTCATACTAAGGGCCACTTGAGACAAGGGTCCAATGAGTAGGTTCCAATGAAATTGAACATTCTTATTGGTCAAGAGCTTTGAATTGGTCCCAAGGCCTTTAAACAAAAGTCCAAAACCAAGACAAATCATGTTGTGATTTAACTTATATGTGATCATTTTGGAGGGAAAACCAATTGGTTTGGAAAAAAAAAAAAAAAAAGCTTAAAGTATCATTCATGGTTTGGAGAACCAAAGTGTAAACTATGATCCAAGGTTGTATTTTTTTGTTTTTTGCTCTTTTCCATTGTTTTCTTTTAACCCTTGTAGCTCAAATTCTATGAAAATGGAAGACATGTTATGAATTGAAGACATTGTTGAAAGCATAGATTTTTGACCATTTTCAGAGTTCGCATGGCTAGTTTTGTGAATTCTCGCAAGGTGGTTGCTAGGAGTGCATTTTTAGCCTTCAAAGTGCACAATATAAAGTTGCATCGGAAGATGAGATAGAAAGTGAAGGGTTCAAGGGCAATTTTCACAAGTGAGAAGGGAGTTAGCTTTACAAAAGATTCCTAAAGTGGTTCCCATTCCAAAAAAAAGAGCACCAAGGAAGAAAAACATAATGAAAAATGAAAATGAAAAAGATAAAAAAGCTAGAAAAAAGATCCATTGTGTAGTTAAAGTTAAAATAACAAAAAATAACCCAAAAAAAAAAAAAAAAAAAAAAAAAAAAAAAAAAAAAAAAAAAAAAAAAAAAAAAAAAAAAAAAAAAAA